>Ga0207933_1000282_pt1 | contig 52745 bp, 56 predicted proteins | sample NGESurdeep092012_4_FD_184488 | JGI IMG/M metagenome (GOLD analysis project Ga0207933, IMG submission 184488) | Arctic peat soil microbial communities from Barrow, Alaska - NGEE Surface sample F53-3 deep-092012 (SPAdes) | ecosystem: Environmental > Terrestrial > Soil > Wetlands > Peat ... | reverse complement strand
CGGCCTTGGCTGCCGCGCCGCTCCTGCCAGCTTCCCACAACTCTCAAGCCCTGTTTCTGTTACTAACGACGTCCCAATAGCCGTCCAATACTGTCAAGGCAAATACGCAGCCAGGTGCGACTCCAGACTCCGCAACAGTGGAACCTGTTGAGATCGCAGGAAAAAATGATTGCCCGGAAAAATCTGAAGCGCGAACGATCCGGTTGTATGGCTGGCCCAGCCTTCCAGATGTTGCGGGGGCACGCTCCGGTCAAGTGCGCCCCCATAGACAACCAGCGGAACTGGCAGCGGCGGCTCTTCGACCCAGCGGTACGTATCGCAAACCTCCAGGTCCGCGCGAACGATCGGAAGCAGGTATTCCAGAGCGTCCCTGTCATCGAGCAACGCTTCCGGCGTGCCATTGAGATCGCGAATTTCGGCGATGAGTTCCCCGTCGGGAAGGTCATGGAAGGTTCGCCGCCCCAATGGCAGATGTGGCGCGCGATGAGCGCTCAGGAACATGGTGAGCGGCAAAGGCGCACCGGAGCGGCGAAGGCTCCGGGCTACTTCAAAAGCCAGCAGCGCACCCAGACTATGGCCGTAGAACGCGAACGGCTTATCGAGATAAGGCCGGATCCGGGACGCTGCCGCATCCGCCAGATCCGGCATTCGCGTGAAGAGAGGTTCCCCATGCCGCTCCTCGCGGCCGGGCGTCTGGATCGGGCAAATTTCGATGAAATCGGGCAGACCGGCACACCAGGGGCGGAATGCGGAAGCCCCGCCGCCCGCGAAAGGGAAACAGAACAGGCGGATCGCAGCCCCCGGATTCGGTACGAAAAGACGAACCCATTTCACTCAGATCGGCTCGGTATCCGTGTTTGCACGAATTCGGTCGGGACGAATTCGTCCAGGGTGAAATAACGCGCCAACTCTTCGCCATCGGGCGCCGCGGCGGACCATGCGCGGCCCGCGTGAGACGCCAGCGTCACGCCGGGATATCGCTCCGTCATCAATTCCGAACAATGCCGATCGACCAACCGCTGTAGTTTCCCGGCGTCGAAGCCTTTGAGGAAGTCAGACGATTGCCCCGGATTGGAGTGGCAACCGTCCAGCAGGCTCTCCTCAATTCCGCAAAACGAAGCGATGGCACCCGTGCTCCGGGCCAGTTCTTCCGTGTTGAGCATGAGTAACCTATCCGCCGGAACAACCTGCTGAATCCGGCGATTGATCGACACCCAGGCTTTCATCATCTGTTCCAGGCAGATTTTCGATCCGGAACGATCCTCCAGCAGGAGAGTCCCGTCCGGGAGGAAGGTGAGGGCGTTCATGAAGTCCCCTGCCCGGCTGCCCCAGCCGCCCACAAAATCTCCATACAATTTCCCCACGCAGGAGTTCATCCAGGAGTAGACGCTCCGCAGAGTCAGGAGAAACTTCGCTTCCGGAAACTCCTCCACCAGGATATCCAGAATTCCGAAGTGCGCCCCGCAGGAATCCATTACGAGCGGCTTGGTGGCCGCCCGATTCCTCACGAAGGCTCTGATTTCCGCGTCCGTCATTGAGCCCGAAATGCGATTCACGAGAGTGTCGAGTACATCCTCCACCTGGAACTCATGATCGGAAGGAAAAGACCTCGCAAACATCTCGCACATTGTGGTTGTGCCGGTGCGGAATAAGCCTACGCAGAATATTTTCATTCAATCTCGTCTCCCGAAAAGCAACCTTCCGAGTTTCGCAAAACAGAGTGGAAATTGGCAAACCGGAGTCTCACGCCGGCCATGGTAGCCTAAGGCCTGCCTGGACACGGTCGAAAGGGGAAGAATTTGAAGTATTTCGGGACAATTGCGGGGCCATTGGAGCTTTCCGGCCTCGCCGTAGTGCCGCCGGAAGGCGTCTATGGAATGACGGTTTTCGTCAAACGCTTCATCGCCAGCCTTCTTCGGCACGGCGATTTCGATGAGCTGCATTTCTTCTACAGCGGACCGCTTCCGAACCTTGCGGATGGAGACTTGCTCGCCTCCGACCCCCGCATCCGCATCATCCCGGTCGATCGGTTCGCGTTCGAGACGTCTCGAAACGATTATGAGGTGTTGCACAACCTCTGGTCTCCCGACATCGGCCCGTGGACGGACCTGCGCAACCGATTGAGCACGCGCAACTTTCCCGTCACCGGCCTGACTCACACCATCAGTTACCAGTCCTTCCTGCCACGCGTTCTGGCCACCATGCTGCTCGGACCGCGCCCCTGGGATTCCATCGTCTGCACCACCGAATCGGCGCGCGCGGTGATGCGCGAGTGGATCGAATACCTGAGGGAGGAATTCTGTCATCAAACCGGCACGGAGGTCAATTTCAAAGCCCGGCTCGATAAGATCCCGCTCGGCGTGGACACCGAAGTGTTTCAACCGGGTGACAAGCGGGAACTAAGGCAGCGGCTCGGGCTTCCGCGGGACGAAATAATCGGTCTGTATTTCGGCCGCTTTTCCCATTTCGACAAGATGGACCTGTTCCCGCTGCTGCTTGCGGCGCGGAAATCGTTCGCAAATTCGAGCGGCAAACCGGTTCTGGTGATGGCCGGTTCCGATGGTTTCCACAAATACTCGCGCCTGGTTCAGGATTTCGCCGGAGAACTGGGGATTGCCGATCGGGTGATTATCCGTACCGATGTGCCGGACAGTGACGTCCCGGCATTTTACGGAGCCGCCGATTTTTTCGTCTCACCGAGCGACAGTCTTCAGGAAACGTTCGGCCAGTCGATTATCGAAGCCATGGCGTCCGGGCTTCCGGTTATCTGCTCGGACTGGGATGGGTATAAGGAACTGGTGGTCCACGAAGAAACCGGTTTTCGCGTCCCCACGTATTGGATGGACTGTAACCAGACGGTTTCCGACTATGCAGGCGTATCGGACTGGATGGTCGATCACTTCCGTGTCGCCCAATCCGTCGCGGTGGATGTCCCCTCCATGGCGAATGCCATCGAGCGGCTGATTCGGGATGAAGGTCTTCGGCGCTTGTGGGGCGCGAACGGCAGGCTCCGGGCTCAGAGTCTCTTCGACTGGAAGCCTGTTGTCGCGGAGCATCTGGCGCTTTGGCGTGAATTGAAACAGATGGCTTCCGCTGCCCCGCCGCCCCAGCCGCAAAGTCGAACCTGGTACCGTCCGGACTTCTTCAGAACTTTCCGGCATTACCCGGGCAACGTCCTGAGTCCCGATTCCAGACTGGCGCCTGGCTGGACGCACACAGTTCAGTTCTATCCGGAGTTGCAGGCCACTTTTCGGGAGGAGGTATTCGATGCCATTTTGAAGCGGGCACATCGAATGCCGACGGTCGGCGAGCTTGAACTCGAAGTGACGGCGGAGTTAAACGAACCGGTTCACTCGTTCCGCTGCCATCTGCTCTGGCTCATCAAGTACGGGCACCTGCAGGTTGAATCGCCCATTCGGCTCTGAATCAGCCCTTGTATTGTTCTTCGCTGACCTGTTCCATCCAGTCGACAACCTTGCCATCGAGCCTTTCCTGAATGGCGATGTGCGTCATCCCCGTGGTCGGCGCCGGGTCAGGCGCCTGAAAAAGCGGATCGATACGTACCGGGCCAGTGAACCAGTCCGAGGGTCCTTTCAATGAAGGCTGAGAACCAATTCTTTTGATGTCCATTTTCAGGAAGTCCCCCATCCCAATGATGGCGGATACCGTGCCGCTTGCACCGCGATCATCTTTAGAAGAGTTATTGATTCTAAATTGGTGGAGGCGGGGGGAGTCGAACCCCCGTCCGAAAAAGCTCGAAATGAAAAGACTACGTGCGTAGCGCGGTTCTATTTATTCGGTCAGCACTTCAGAATCGGCAAAAGCGGTGCTGCACCTAGTCCGATTGATCTCGAGTCTCGGCTCCGGACCGAAGCCTGCTCCCTATCCCACTGAATGACGCTCGCTAACCAGCCCGTGGGCTGACTGGCCGGAGCGACGCCACTTAACTTTAATTAAGCAGCGTATGCAAACTGCATGTTATTGGCAGTTTTGTTTTTCCGATCGTTTTACGGGAGCTCGGAACCCGGCACGCCTCTCCATCGCGATTCAATCCCGTCGAAGCCGTTGCGCCCCCATGACGCTACCCGAGTGTAACATCCGGGCCGGTCGATTTTACACTTAAGGGATGACGCGCGCGCCCTGCAGGTTTCAACGGCCGGGCAAATCTGCCCGATTCCGCTTATCTTCGTTTATTCTGAAAGCCAGTGCCGATTACATCTCATATTGAGCATCACTTCACCGCTACCGAAACCGTCCGCGACGTCGTGATTGGCATGTCGGACGGCTTGACCGTACCTTTTGCGCTGGCGGCCGGGCTGTCTGGTTCGAAGGTCGGCACGGCGGCGGTCGTGGTGCTCGCTGGCCTGGCGGAAATTGCCGCGGGAGCGATCGCGATGGGCCTCGGCGGATTCCTCGCCGCCCGGACCGATCAGGAGCATTACCAGAGCGAACTGCATCGCGAGATCAGGGAAACGCGCGAAATCCCTCTTGAAGAAGCCGCCGAAGTGTCCCGTGTCTTTGAAGGCTGGGGTCTGACCGACCAGCAGATTCAGCCGATCGTGGCGGCGATCAGTTCCGACGAGAAGCGCTGGGTGGATTTCATGATGCGATTTGAATTGGGGCTCGAAGAACCCGACCCGAAGCGGGCCCTGCGCAGCGCGGTAACCATCGGGGCATCCTATATCGCCGGTGGTTTCATACCGCTCGCGCCCTATTTTGTCCTGAGCGGCCTGCGGACCGCCCTGATCGCGTCGGTCGCGGTAACTCTCTCGGCTTTGTTCGTTTTCGGCTGCATCAAAGCCAGTTTTACGGGAATTTCACTGTGGCGGGGCGGCTTCCAGACCACTCTGATCGGTGGCCTTGCGGCCGCGGCGGCGTTCGGGATCGCGCGATTATTTCAGTAACTCAATTTAACCTGCATTGCGCGCATTCACGCTCTCCCTTAGACTAAAACTGGAAGTTGCAGAATTATTATTCTTTCGAACTCATTATTTTTGGAGGCCACTTAAGTGAGCATGTGGAACAAACGAGAAGAACCTCCGGCTCCGCGCCCGGCCAGCGCCCCGCCGGGGCCCGCACCTGTACCAGAGATTAAAAAGGAGCCTACACCAGTGTCGTCAACTTCATTCCGGACACCAGAGACCGACCCGCGAAACGCTGCGACGATCGGCAAAGCAGTCAAAATCATCGGCCAGATCTTCACCAAAGAGGATCTGTATGTCGACGGCGACGTCGAAGGTACGATCGAATCCCAGGACAATAAGGTCACAATCGGACCCAACGGTCGCGTACAGGCGAGCATTCGCGCGCGGGAAGTGACCATCCTCGGACAGGTCCAGGGCAATGTGGAGACCACCGATAAAGTGGACCTCCGCAAAGACGCGAAGCTGGTGGGGGACATTATTACCGCGCGGATCAGCATCGAGGATGGCGCTCTGTTCAAAGGCAGTATCGATATCAGGAAAGCGGAGCCGAAGCCCGCAACTCCGGGTAGCACGGCGTCTTCCGCGCCCACCCCGGCGGCGCGCCCGGCCGAACCGGCATTCTCCGCGGCGACTGGCGCTGCCGGCACCGCCGGGGTCAAGAGATAGGCGATTACCGGTTAACGCCCAACCCGTGATGCTACCCCAGTGATGCTACCCGAGAGGCTACGTTCGATCTTCCGCAGGGAAAACGATCCCGTTCCTCACGGGTCGCAGTTGGGAGATTCCATCCGGCTCCCCTCCCCGGCCGGCTCGCAAACTGGTTTACAGGCAAATAAACGGGCCAGAAAAGAGTTGCCGCCCGCAACGCGCCAGAGCCGGGGACTCGAGCAGTTTTTCTTCAACATCCGCGATGTGGTGGGTCTCTCGATTCTGGACTCCGCCGGCGCCACCCAGGAAAACATCAATTTCCTCGTCGAACTGGGCCACAAAATCTATTCGCAGGATCTGGTTCGAAGCCTCGAAGACGCATTCGGACCGGATCCCGCGGAGCAGACCAACGTCAGCCGGATCGATTACTTCCTGCGCCAGAACTTCAACTTCCCCCCGGATACGTTCGACGGCGCGCTGCTCTGGGATTCCCTGCAGTTTATGGGACCCGCGCTTCTGAATGCCACCGTCGAACGCCTCTATGACGTGATGCGGCCGAACTCCTACCTGCTGGCCTTTTTCACGGCGAGCGAACGGGTGACGGAGGTGCCTTCGTATGCCTTCCGGATCGTGGACAACAAGACGATTCTGCTGACGGACCGCGGCATGCGGCCAACCGGCCAGGTCTTCAATAATCGCAATCTCGAAAAACTTTTCGGAAAGTTCGATTCCGTCAAGTTCTTCCTTACGCGGGAGAGCCTGCGGGAAGTGATCGTCCGCCGCTAGGCAAGGAGCACCGCACAACCGCTGAATCACTCAACAACCTCGGAGTCGACTGCTCTGCCCAAGGCAGGTATGGAGAGGCCGAGGGCTACTACCGTCAGGCGCGGGCCATTCGGGAGAAGGTCCTCGGCAACGAGCACCCTCACACTGCGGTAACACTCAACGACCTCGGAGTCGCCTGCGATGCTCAGGGACGGTATGTGGAGGCAGAGAGCCATTTTCGTCAGGCGTTGGCTATCTGGGAGAAGATTCTCGGCACGGAGCATCCCTACACCGCCGACTCTCTCAGGAGGCTTGCGTTAGATTGTTTCGCGCACCAGGAGCGGCAAGGAGAAGCGGAGACCCTCTTTCGGCGGGCGCTCGCCATTCGGGAGAGAGTCCTCGGGGAGGAACATCCCGACACCGTTAGAAGTCTTTACGAACTCGCGGCCTTAATCCACCGGCGCGGCTTCCCCGCCAAGCTAAACCTCTCTACGAGCGCGCCCTGATCACAGGAGAGAAATGCCTGAATGAGGCAGCTCCTCTCCTGCAATCGATCCTGAGCGACTACGCCCGCCTTCTGGCTCAAGCCGGGAACACGGCCAAAGCCGAAGCGCTCTGGAAGCGGCTCAACGAAATCAAGCGGCCGAACTGACTACCGGCGCTTCGAGCTTTCCGAATTTCAGCTTGCCGCTCTCGTCGTCCCGATCGACGAGGACGGTTTCGCCGGAGAGGTACTCGCCCGCCAGCAGCCGAAGCGAGAGCTGGTCCTGAATGAGGCGCTGGATGGAGCGTTTCATGGGGCGCGCCCCGTAAGCCGGGTCGTAACCTTCGGCCATGATGACTTCCTTGGCCGCCGGGGAGACTTCGAGCTTCAACCCGCGATCGGAGAGTTGTTTTTCAACCCGTTTCAGTTGCAGATCGATGATCACGGACAGGTGCTCCTTCGAAAGCGTATTGAACACGATGATGTCGTCCACGCGATTCAGGAACTCGGGCCGGAAAGTCTGCCGCAGGGCGTCGAGCAGGTGCTTGCGCACCTCTTCCTGCCCGTTCCTCACCTTCTGATTCACCGAGAATCCGATCGGAGTGGCATCGTGGATAATCGAGCTGCCCACGTTTGAGGTCATGATGATGACGGTGTTCTTGAAATCCACCGTGCGGCCCTGGCCATCGGTCAGATGCCCGTCGTCGAGAATCTGCAGGAGCGTATTGAAAATGTCGGGATGCGCCTTCTCGATTTCGTCGAACAAGACGACGGAGTAAGGGCGCCGCCGGACGTGTTCGGTCAACTGGCCGCCTTCGTCGTAGCCTACATAGCCGGGAGGCGCGCCGATCATCCGCGATACGGAGTGCTTCTCCATGTATTCGGACATATCCACCCGCACCATGGCTTTATCGTCGTCGAACATGAACTCGGCCAGTGCCTTCGCCAGTTCGGTCTTGCCGACGCCCGTCGGGCCGAGGAAGATAAAGCTGCCTATGGGGCGATTGGGATCGCTCAAGCCAGCCCGGTTGCGGCGGATCGCATTGGCGACCAGCGAAACCGCTTCATCCTGCCCGATCACGCGGTCGTGCAGCCGCGTTTCCATGTGGATGAGCTTCTGGACTTCGCCTTCGAGCATGCGGGAGACCGGGATGCCAGTCCACTTGGCGACGATTTTCGCGATGTCTTCTTCGTCGATTTCCTCTTTGAGCAGCGGCGATCCGGATTTGATCGCGTCGAGGTCGTGGTTCGCCTCTTCAAGGCTGCGCTCGATTTCGCGTAATTTTCCGTGTTTGAGCTGGGCTGCCTTTTCCCAGTCTCCGGCGCGCGTGGCGTGCTCTTCTTCGGAGCGATTCTGTTCCAGTTCTTCCTTGAGTTGTTGCACGCGCGTGATGGCGCTCTTCTCGCGATTCCAGCGCTCTTTCAACCCGGCCGATTCGCCGCGCAGACGTTCCAGCTCGTCCTCGATATGCCGCAGACGCTCCTTCGATGCCGCATCTTTTTCCCGATGCAGCGCCTGACGCTCGATCTCGAGGTGCGACACGCGCCGCTCGATGTTATCGATCTCGATCGGCATGCTGCCGATCTGCATTTTCAAAGCCGCGCCCGCCTCGTCGACCAGGTCGATGGCCTTGTCGGGAAGGAATCGGTTGGTGATATACCGGTGTGAGAGGACCGCTGCCGCCACGATGGCCGAATCCTTGATGCGGACGCCGTGGTGAATTTCGAATTTCTCCTTTAGGCCGCGGAGAATGGCGATGGTATCGTCCACCGTCGGCTCACCCACCAGCACGGTCTGGAAGCGTCGGGCCAGAGCGGCGTCCTTTTCGACATACTTGCGATACTCGGTCAGGGTGGTGGCGCCGATGCAGCGCAGTTCGCCGCGCGCCAGAGCCGGTTTCAACATGTTGGCCGCATCGATTGCGCCTTCCGCGCCGCCCGCTCCAACCAGCGTGTGCAATTCATCGATGAAGCAGATAATCTCGCCGTTCGATTCGGTGATTTCCTTGAGAACGGCCTTGAGGCGGTCTTCAAACTCGCCCCGGAATTTGGTGCCGGCCACCATCTGGCTGAGATCGATCGCGACCAGTTTCTTGTTGCGCAACTGGTCCGGCACGTCGCCTTTCAAGATGCGCTGGGCGAGGCCTTCCACGATGGCGGTTTTGCCGACACCCGGTTCGCCGATCAACACTGGATTGTTTTTCGTGCGGCGGCTCAGAACCTGCATGACGCGGCGAATTTCCTCGTCGCGGCCGATCACGGGATCGAGTTTCCCGCGGCGAGCCTGCTCGGTCAGATCGACGGCGTAGCGCTCCAGTGCCTGGTACTTCGATTCGGGGTTCTGGTCCGTAACCCGCTGGGTGCCACGCACGGCGACCAGCGCTTTCAGAATCGCGTCGTGACTCGCACCCTGCTTGTTGAGCAGGCTCCCGGCGGGATCGTATTTCTGATCGGACAGCGCGAGGAGCAGGTGCTCGGTAGAGACGTATTCGTCCTTGAAGTTTTCCGCTTCCTTGAACGCCGCTTCCAGGATCTGGTTCATTGCCGGCGAGACGTACATGCCGGTCTGCTGGCCAGTGACTTTGGGAATCGACGCCAGCTGCCGCTGTGCTTCCTGAATCAGCGGATCCGGCTGGACGCCGCATTTCTCGAGGACGGGGCGCACAATCCCCTCACGCTCACTCGCCAGAGAGATCAGAAGATGCAGAGCATGTACTGCCTGATGTCCGTTCTGGCTGGCGATTTCCTGCGCCTGTTGGACGGCTTCCTGTGCCTTTTGGGTCAGTTTGTCGAATCGGAATGGCATGTTTTTCTCGTTTCTCAAATTCTATCCGAGAGGCGCGGGCTCCTCATAGCCTTTCGATTCCTTTGCGCTGAATCGGATTCATTAATATCATTAAATATTATCTTGTACGAATCATAAAACCTTAGCGTTGTATTGTCAAATTTGTCTCCGGCGATGGTTTGCGCTCCACTGACTGACGGGCCCGGCGATTTCGGAAACTTCCGCAACCAGCGACTCCAGGAAACCCGATACATCGGTACAGGCGGAAAGATTGGCGCTTTGCCCGGCCCACATGGGCAGAAGATCCGATCGGCCCGCCGCCTCCGCCGGGATCGCGAGATTTCTGACGAGTCCTCGTTGCAGAGGATAGGGCAGAATCCCGGTTCCTTCCCGGTTTAACTCCTCCATCAACCGGTTGTGGATTCCCCGTGCGAGTCTTCCCGTGAAACCCTTTGTCAATGCGGTGTGACCAGCGTGTTTTTCCAGCAAAGCTTCGCGATGAAGGCGGCTGGCGCCGGATTCCTCGCACGCGAGGAATGCCGTTCCCATCTGGACGGCCTCCGCCCCGAGAGCCAGGGCGGCGATTACACCTCGCGCATCTCCTATACCGCCCGCGGCGATCACCGGCACATCGACGATGTCGACGATCTGAGGGACGAGCGACAGAGTCCCTGTGAGCGAATCCTCCGCGGCCCGGAGGAATGAACCGCGATGGCCCCCAGCTTCGAAGCCGGAAGCGGCGATGGCATCCACTCCGGCCTTCTGAAGCGCCGCGGCCTCGTCGGGTGTTGTCGCCGCGCCAATGGTTACGATGCCTTTCGCCCGGCACTCCTCTAAAATTTCGTGCGACGGGATGCCGTAGATGAAACTGAACGCCGGTACGTTCGCATCGAGCAATACGCGGGCCTGATCTTCAAATCGGGCTGGCGAATACGGTTTGTATGCTGGACGAGGTGCCCCCAACTCCGCGAGATGGGCGGCAAGCGGCGCGACGCTCCTGTCGAATGCGCCTTCGTCCGATGTTCGGGCACCTTCATCTTCCATCGACACCCATAAATTCATTGCGAAGGGTTTGGATGTAAGGGAGCGAATCCGTGCAATCACGTCTTTGATGGCTCCCGGCGCCAGGCCGTGCGCACCGAACGATCCCAGTCCGCCAAAGTTGGAGACCGCAGCCGTCAACCTTTGCGATGACAGCCCGCCGAGCGGACCTTGAACGATGGGATAGTCGATCCCGAGTTTCGCCGTAAGCCGGTTCCGGTTCCAAACGGCAGGCACTTGCGGGTCCGTATACTTCGCTTTTTCGAGCTGGCTCATGGTTCATTCGTCGCTGAAATAAATTGTGCCACCGTCCGGATATGCAAGGAGCATGCCATTGGCTCCGTTTGTACCTCAGGACGAACTATGGTCTCTTAAATGGTATGAGGCGCTTAACCTGCATCAGGGCGGTTTGGCCGTTTGCCGCAGCCGTCTTTCTTCCGCTCGGCTTGTCCGGCCAGCATACCGTTGACACCAGGAACTGGACCGCGGCGGAAGATCACCAGAACATGATGAAGCAGCTCGGGATCACGGCTTTGCGGCCGGGCCCGAGCGGTAATGAGAAGGCGCCCAACCACGCGAACTATGACGAAGCGCTGGCAAATCCCTTTCCAAATCTACCGGACGCCCTCACACTGAAGAACGGCGGGAAGGTGACGACCCGGGCTGCGTGGTGGAATCAACGCCGGCCCGAGATTGTGGAAGATTTCGAGCGCGAGGTAGTGGGCCGGATTCCCGCGGATGTTCCGCATGTGAAGTGGGAAGTAATGAAGACGGTCGAAGCGAGTGTTGGCGGCCGTCCGGTCATCGGGAAGCAGATTATCGGCCACGTGGATCATTCCTCCTATCCCGATATCAACGTCGATATTCAGATGACCGTGGTTGTTCCCGCCGGTGCAAAGAAGCCCGTGCCGTTGATGATCATGTTCGGCGGACGCACCATTCCCGAAATCGCGTTTTCCGGCCCGGCTTTCCCGGGGCGCACCGCGGCAGCAGCGCCAAATGCGGATCCGCCCGCCACGGAACAACTGATAGCGGATGGCTGGGGTTTCGCGTCTCTCAATCCGGTGAGTATCCAGGCCGATAATGGCGCCGGGCTGACCAAAGGCATCATCGGCCTGGCCAACAAGGGGCAGCCCCGCAAGCCTGACGATTGGGGCGCGTTGCGGGCCTGGGGGTGGGGCGCGTCACGCGCGCTCGATTATCTCGAAGCGGACAAAGCAGTGAACGCTAAACAGGTGGGCATCGAGGGCGTATCGCGATACGGCAAGGCCGCGCTCGTGACCATGGCGTTCGATACGCGCTTTGCGGTTGTGCTGATTGGTTCTTCGGGCGAGGGCGGGGCAAAGCTGCATCGCCGCAACTGGGGCGAAGCCGTCGAGGAATCTGACAGGTTCTGGCGAATACCACTGGATGGCCGGCAATTTCCTGAAATACGGAGCGTCCGAGGCGGCCTTCGGCAGCAGGACGGCCGGCGATCTCCCGGTGGACGCAAACGAGCTTCTTGCGCTTTGCGCGCCCCGACCAACTTTCGTGAGCTATGGCGTCCCCGAAAAGGGCGACGCGAAATGGCTGGACCATCAGGGCAGCTTCATGGCCGCTGTCGCCGCGGAGCCGGTTTTCCGTCTGCTCGGAGCGCGGGATCTCGGCGTTCCGGACGATTATCGGACTGCAAAGATGCCGCCTGTCAATGCCGGTCTGCTGGATGGACAACTCGCCTGGCGCCAGCACGATGGCGGACATACCGATGGTCCCAACTGGAAGTATTTCATTCCCTGGGCGGATAAGTTCCTTCATTATACCGGTCCGGCGCTTCGCCAATTCCGCCGATGAAGACGGCGCTGGGGCGCGTACCGGGTTGAGAACATCCTGTGGCGGCTTGAGAACGGGGAACTCGATGGCGTCAATCCGAAGATGATTGTGTTGCCGGCAAAGATGGCGGACGGCCGCAAGATCCGCTATCTGAATACTTTACGACGGTATGTTGAACGCCGGCGACAAGCTCCATCCCACGCTGAAGGGTTATCGAGATCTCAAACAGATGATATGATATGCACGTTAGACGGTGAGGGCTGCTCATATGATTAAACAGGTTCTGGCATTGGTTGGAATGGGGCTCGGCCTGATGGCTGGGCCGGTAGCCGCGCAGCAGCCGCACCAGCCAGTCGCCAAAAAAAATTGGACGCCTCCCAAAACCCCGTGGGGGGAGCCTGACCTTCAGGGTATATGGCCCCTCAATCATCTGATCTCGACACCATTCCAGCGGCCAGTGAAGTATGGCGACCGCCGGATGATGACCGATGAGGAATTCGCCGCCGCGCAGAAGAGTGCTGCTGCCCGCAATAAACGGTTCGAGTCGGGACCGATACCGCAAGCCGATTCCGGCACCGGGGTGATGAGGCTGACATCGTTGTTGAGCGACCCGCCGAACGGGCGTTTTCCCGCGCTTACACCGAAGGGCAAAGAGCTTTACGCGAAGATGCACGGCAGCTACAAACCGGGCCAAACCGTATTCGACAGCCCCGATGACTTTGACAGCTGGGACCGGTGCATCACGCGTGGCATGCCCGTTTCAATGTTGCCGCGCAACTACAACAATGGCATCCGGATCATGCAGTCCCCGGGCTACGTTCTGATTGTTCTGGAAATGGCTCACGAGGTGCGCGTGATTCCGACGAACGGACGCCCTGCACTCGATAAGTCCATCAAAGAGTGGTTAGGTGAGTCGCGCGGTCACTGGGAAGGTAACACGCTGGTCGTCGAAACGACAAACTTCAACGGCAAGACGGATATGACCAATGCCGGGGTTCCCGGCTCGCCGCCGTTAAACCCGACCACGCCAAACATGCGGATCGTCGAGCATTTCACACGAACCGCCAACGATACGATTGCATACGAAATGACCGTTGAAGATCCGGATGTGGTGGTGTCGCCGTGGACGGTCACATTTCCGCTGAAGCTGGATAACAAGTATCAGATGTACGAGTATGCCTGCCACGAAGGGAATAACGCCATTCGCGGTTATATTGAGAACTCGCGTTACGAGCGCGCGCACCCCAAGGCGCCGAAGTAAGCATCCAGCCTCGGAGTGAACGACGTTCAGGTGCGGCTATTTTTTCTCGTCGGTATTGGACGAGCCGCCGAGATTCATTTTCCTGCCGTCCGGAAACTCGATTTCCCGTGAACTTCCGCGAAAAGCGCCATCTTTCGCCTGGAAGGCGACCACTTTGATTTTTGTTCCGGCGGGCAGCGAGTTCCTGTTCCACCCCAGGCGGAGCAATACCGATGGTGAGCCGCCTTCGATTCGCCACCTTTCAACCGTGCCATCCGGCTTCGGCACGTCGATCGTCAGCCAGGAATGCGGATTCACCCACTCCATCGCGACGACTTTACCCTCGAGGACGACCTGCTTGCTCCCGTCGAACTCCGCGGCAAAAGAATGATGAGCCGCCACGGGTAACGCTGATGCGATCAGCATCGCGGCTCCCGCAACAACTTTCAACAGTCTGTTATGCATTTGGCCTTATTCCTTTCACTCATCTTATGAACTCTTATTGCGTCCGGTGCCCCTGTCTCAATCATTGTTTTGGATGAAGCAGGTCATGATAGAGCACCTCATCGGCGAACGTAACGCACTTATGCTCCATTAGCTGCGCATTGTTGTCGATCAGACGATATAACGGCATCTCGATCGTCCACGGACGCGAGAAGGTTTGCGGATCCTCAAGCGTGGCCTGATACGAGATGTGGTCGGGGTCCAGAAGCTTGAAGCGCTCCGTGACCTTGAGCTGGTTGGTGGCAAAATTTCCCGCGCGATCCAGCCACGATTTTCCATTTTGCGAGGTGGTTGTTACAACCAGAACATTGCCTTCCCAGGTTCCGCTGGACTTGCCCATCCACGAATCGACCGGCAGGTCGGAATGATCCTTCATATAAATAATCCTGTTCGTGGCGGCGAAGGGGTAAACCATCAGAAGATCGCCGCTACCCTGGAAAATCTGAAAAGGAAAGTTCTGGTATGTGACGCGCGGAACCCCCAGCATATAGCACTTGGCTTCGGGGTCGGCCTCGGGCCATGCGGCCCGGTTAGCGTCGCGCTTCGCGAGCGCCTCGGGAAGATATGGAATCGTGCCTCCGCCGCGCAGAACGCTCGGCCCCGCCGGAATGACCGCGATGGCGCCGAGTTGCCAGAAGTCTTTACTCAATCCTTCAACCGAATGGCTCTCCAGATTCCAGTAAGCGGTATTCAGGGCCTGCCAGATGCCGTTGAAGTTCGGATGCCCCGAGATTGTGGCCGGACGAGCCTTTTGTTGTGCCTGAGCGGCGGTGCCCGCGGCGAACAAAATTGTCGCCGCCGTGAGGATTATGCGGATGAATCTGTTGTGCAATCTATCGTTCCCCTTTATCTGTAAGAGCCGGCAGGTATTTTAACGCATTCCGCTCTCGCGGCCGTGAACGACCGCCGTGAACCGCGCAGGGAAAGGCTGCCCTGGTTCATTATGCTCACATAGCAAGTTTACTCCAAAGTTGCATGCGCAAAACGGCGCGGGTGCATACACATGCAAAGGACAAACCCCCTGCGACCCGGCGTTATCGGGGGAGTTGATGCCCGCCATCGACATAGCCATCCATTGACTGCACGCAAAACGCGGGATAATCTGCCTGACTGCGAAGAGCGTGTCCGCTCGCCCGCCGGTGTCTGCCATGCGGATACTGCCAGCGCGCGATGCTGCCCCCGAACGGCTGCTCTGAACAGATATTGCCGCGTCACGTGTCGCAGTGACAAAACGCGCACCGGCGGCCTGTCCCCGGGGAACGCAGAACTACCGGGTGCACCCGGATCTGTCTCAGCACCAGTCTATTGAAGGACTGCCTCCGGGCACTTGCGGCGGCGTAGTGGCACCAGCGCAGCCGGAGATCACGATCTTTTCAATCCGGATGTTATGACGGATACCATGCACGACCGGGTGGTCGCGAACGAGAGCAGACGCTGCCCGAAGCGCTGGAATACATCTGGCACTGCCAGCCGATCAGGCAGACGCGAATGTTCGTGCTCTTCCGCATCGCTTGCGTGGTACTATTGGGTCCTTTCGCTAAGCGCCCTTCTGCCCTTACCGAACAAGAAGGAGCAGTAGCCGCCATGATACTTATTTCCCCGACTTCCCGCATGGGGTCCGCAGGCATTCGATTCCTCGCTGCCGGGCTTCTCTCGATTCTGGCTACCGCATTGCCGGCTGCCGCATCGGTCATCTACACTACCGGACTGGGCATCGGGGACAATCCCGCATTCAATGCCACGGGTTCAGGTAAAGACGTCGCGCTGGAAGAGAACAGTTCGGGGCAGTACGTCATGCTGGCCGACCCATTCTCTCTGAGCGCGGACTCCACGGCGAGAGATCTGCTGGTGCCCCCTTTCGCTGGCGGCACTTACAGGCACATTCAGCCACGGCCCGGAGCTTGATTTTTTCATCGTGTCCGACGTGAGCGGATATCCCGACAGCGATGCGACTGGCAACCCGATCGGAGCCCTTTATTCGGGCGCCGCGACGGGAATTACCGGAACAACGGCCGCGATCTACGACGCGAGCCTCTCCGGCTCGGCGACGCTGACGGCGGGAACCACTTACTGGCTGCTGGCGAAGACGCCCGGAACAAGCCCCGGTACGGGCTGCGGCGTCTCATCCTGCACGTGGATGACGGATGAATGGTACAACAACACCAGTTCCACTAAGTCCCCGGGGTACCTTTCGTCGGATTTGGGAAGCGGCTGGACTTCCGTCTCCAACCCCACGATGGCTTTCACGATCGAAGGATCTTCGAGCACACCTGAACCGGCGAGTCTGCTTCTGCTTTCAACCGGGCTTCTCGGCGCGCTGCTGGTATCGCGCCGCCGGCCCCGGAACAACGCAAGCGCCCCCACCGGTCTGTCCCGCGAATAGCGTTGCAATCGACGACCGTTCTTCCGGTTTTCGGGGGTGGTTTGCATCGGGAGTTTGGCTCGATCAACGCCATTACCGCAGATTCCTCCGGAACCTTCGTTGCCGTGCCATCGGAGAAGACTTTCCGATGTCCATCGGCCCGTGGATTACGACTGACCCTTTCGCGCGACCGCTCGGGCGCGGAGAGTTCGTCAGCAGGAATCGGAGCGTCTCGCGTTTGAATCCACCCGGCAGGCTTAGCCGTTAGATCGCCTGTGGAGCGTAGCCGTCGTGGGGTGCTTCAGAAAAGTTCTTTGGTTGCGATGGCGGCACCTTCGACGAGAGCCTGAAACTTGGCCCACATCACTGCGTCGGGAACCCGCTCGATCGTATCCAATTGAGCGAAGCCGCAATCGGTGCCGGCAATGACGTTCTCCGGACCGACGAGCTTCGCGTAACGAACGATTCGGTCCGCCACCAATCGTGGATGCTCCACCGTAATCGTATGGTGAGTGATGACTCCGGGGATCAGGATCTTACCCGCCGGTAATCTTCCGCCCTCCCACACCCGCCACTCATGTTCGTGCCGCGGATTAGCTGCCTCGATCGAATAAGCTCCTGCTCTTACCTGCAGGATGAAGCCGACGATGTCTTCGAGCGCGGCGTCCGCCAGATGCGGTACGTGCCAGCTTCCGAAACACACGTGATACCGAACGCGATCCTCGGGGATTCCACGCAATGCGTGATTCAGGGCGTCCACGCGCAACTGAGCCCATTCACGGTAGCGTTCAGGACTCTGCTGAACCAGATGATCGTACATGTTTGCGAGTACTGCGTCATCCACCTGAAGAAGCAAGCCCGCGCGGTAGATTTCCTGGTATTCCTCGCGCAAGGCATCGGCGAGCGCAAAGATGTAATCTTTCTCGGTTGGATAGTACTCATTCACCCCGTCATAGGCTGTACTCGCCGGCGCCACCGCCGTAAGAAACCCTTCTTCGGAGGGCGTTGTGCGCAAAGCCGCCTGAAAATCGCTTATAGCCTGGCGAATGGCCGAGTGTCCGCGGTATTCGATCGGTGCCACGCAAGCCTCCGTCGGGCGGCCGTCGAGCACGCCAGGCATGTCCCGGGCAATGGCTGCTCCGAACCTCTGCAGGTCGCGGCCAAGCCACTCGACAGGGCGCAACTGGTCGGGCCTGACCTCGAATCCTGCAATCCGGCTAAGAATATAGTTTGACCAGCTGGATTTGCCAAACTCACCGTCGCTGATGATATCGAGACCAATCCCGGCCTGCTTCTGGACTACTTCGGCTATGGCGCGCCGTACCGCCCCGGCGTGGTCTTCAGTGCTTTCCGCCAGGTTTTTCAGCACTGGCGGCCGTATCAGACTACCCGTGTGCGTGGTCAGGATTCGCGTCTGACTTCGTTTCATGGATGTTGTGAATTCGGAAGCATATCACGGGATCGTCTGGCCGGAATTTGATAGCTTTTATCAAGTTTCTTGATATAGGCACGCCGATCGACTTAATAAACAATCCCGGTGACTATCTCAGGGAAATGCACTAAGTAGTTCCGCGACGGAATAGCGCAGCTGTAAATCATAACCGTCTTTGACAATCATTTCCAAGCCATGTATGATGCTACTCGTTGAGGATAACGCACGCATGATCGGTCGCGTCGGTATCCCTGAAGTAATCCATCCACTACTATGAATCCCCCAAGACCGCCCTTTCGGGCTGACCAGGTCGGAAGCCTGCTGCGTTCTCCGGCACTCAAAGCAGCGCGTGCACGACGCGCCGCGGACGAGATCACCCGCGAACAACTTACGCTCGTGGAAGATCGTGAGATTCGGATTCTAATAGGCAAGCAGGAGGCGGTCGGTTTGCGGGGCGTGACGGATGGAGAGTTCCGCCGCTCCTGGTGGCACTTCGATTTTCTCGAAGGGCTCAGCGGGGTAACGCCGGTTCGCGCGTCTCACGGAATTGCATTTCAGGGCGGTGTGCAATCCCAGCAAAAAGGGCTGCGCGTCGATGAACCGCTCGGGTTTCCGCAGGATCATCCCTTCCTTGATCATTTCCGGTTTCTTCGCGCGAACACAAAAGCCACCGCGAAGATGACGATTCCTTCGCCGAGCGTGTTACATTTCCGCGGTGGACGCGCCGCGGTCTCGCCGGAGATCTACCCTGCGATGGACCAGTTTTTTGTCGATCTGGGAAACGCTTACCACGATGCCGTGCAGGCATTCGCAAAGGCTGGCTGCCGTTACCTGCAACTGGACGACGTTAACTTCGCGTATCTTTGCGATGACGATCAGCGTGAGATGCTGCGGGCGCGAGGCGACGATCCTGCGAAATTGCCCGCAATCTATGCGGACCTCATCAATCGTGCCATCGCCGGCCGGCCGCCTGAAATGGCCATCACTACACACTTGTGCCGGGGTAATTTCAAATCCAGCTGGATCGCGCGTGGCGGATATGAACGCGTCGCCGAATTACTGTTCAACGCCGTGAATGTGGACGCATATTTCATGGAATGGGACACGGAGCGCGCCGGCGGCTTCGAGCCGCTTAGGTTTCTGCCCAGGGGACCCAAAAAAGTAGTGCTGGGCCTGGTGACTTCAAAAACGGGCGATCTGGAATCCAAAGACGGTCTGAAGCGAAGGATTGACGAGGCCGCGCGCTATGCTCCGATCGAGCAGTTGTGTCTCAGCCCCCAGTGCGGATTCTCCAGCACGGAGGACGGTAACATTCTGACCGAGGAATCTCAGTGGGCTAAACTTCGCACCATCGTAGAGGTGGCGGAAGAAGTCTGGGGTTCGCCAGGCTTTACCGAAGCCGATGTCACCTCCGGTGAAGCCGTCGCCAACCTGTGAAGCGAATTCCGGTTAAGAATGCTTGTTCGCGCCAGTCCCGGGCGCCGGGATCCGACAAGCCGGTAATGACCCCGGTTGTCCGTTGAAACAATCGGAGAGGATGTAACGCATTGATAGAAAGTCGGCCGTTTCATTCCGAGCAAGTCTGAACGACATTTCAGTTCGTATCTGGACATGCATCCGCCGCGTTCGGAAAGCAAGTTGAATATGTCTCTCTCGGTCGGGTTTAAGACATCGCCCACATTGATTTCTACGCTGGCCCTGACTGTGTCACCCTCAACGTGGAGGCTCGGCAACTGACGGCAGAACTGGAGCAGAATTTCATTTGGTGGCAGCGGTTCGCCCATCCTGTCGAGCCCCGCGCGCAAGTCACTAACCCCCAATGGATTTGCCACCGCAAGCATCTTCCTGATTCGGCGCGCGATACGATTTTGCGAGGGGTCCAGAAACCAGAACCACTCCGACCGTTGTGCCAGCCATCTGAAATCGCTCTCCGACGAAAGGACGGCTTTCGCCATATCCAGCTCTTTCTCCGCCGCTTTCGATCTGGCCGGCAAACACTGGGTCACCCTTGCCATTCCGTAACGGCGAACGATGCGGCGCGCCCTCCCAACCAGACCGTTGAAGGCCGGATCGTCGGCGGCGACAGCGAATCCCTTTCCATTCCGATAGGTCAGATTAAATGACGCTGGACAGTCAAGGAGTGCCGCAATCTTCATTATTCCTTCCAGGCGAAATACCCTGAGAGTCAGCCCTTCGGCCTGTAAGGTGGTTTCCATGTCTGAGGCAGGCGCCGGCAAGCTCGATGCAATCCGCGCCAATATCCGTTCTAAAGGGGGCACCGCGCACGGCCTGAGATAACACCGGGGATCGATCCCGGCTACAATCTGACGCACCCTTTCACGGGTCAGTCCAAACTCTTCGCCGATCCGGCTGAAATTGGCGCCGCCGTTTCCGTCCAGCCCGTAGTGACGAGCGACGATACTCGAGTTCCGGTCGTCCCTGGGCAAAGCGATGGCCATGAGTTCAAACGGTAACGTGGCGTCGGCCCTGGTCGTTTGTGAAGCCCGCATTCTACACGCGCCCTGCTCTGAGGGTTTAGAAATACAGAATAATCAGATTGCGGACCGGAGTCGATACACGCGGATGAATAGTATTCATCAATGAACTTGATACATCGGCGGGTTTTGAATTTCAAAAGCACCGGACATATTGCGCGTTGCGATGGTGCGGAAGTTTTAACCCGCCCAGTCAGAGACAATAAACCTCAGGCCAGAAAAGACCTCTGCACGAACCAATAGACCGCAAGACACGCGATGCCCATCGACACAGCCGGCTTGAGCCTGGTCCAGCCTGAAGACACCAGATCCCGCACCAGCGGGAAGATCAGCACCACGAATGTAATCTGCCCGATCTCCACCCCCGCGTTGAACGAAAACAGGGACAGGGCCAGGCTCGACCGCGGCAAATCCATCTCCCGCAGCACATTCGAGAAGCCGAATCCATGCACCAGTCCGAAAATAAACGTGATGTAGTAACGCCTCGTTACCCGGAAATTGAGCAGATTCTCGGCTGCTACATACAAGATGCTCAACGCGATCAGAGATTCCGTCAACCTCGACGGCAGGACGACCAGATTAAACGTCGCGAGCGCCAATGTGATGCTGTGCGCAATGGTGAACGACGTAATAATTTTCACGAGCGACCCCAGCGTGGCCGTGGCGACGAGAAGCCCCAGCAGAAAAGCCAGATGATCGTACCCGGTGAAGATGTGCTCCACGCCCAGACGCGCGAACCGTCAGAGTGTCTGCCAATTCGCCGCTTTGACGCCGGTGAACGTGGCTCGCCCGGTGTGCAAATCGAGAATGGCTTCGTGCAATACGCCGTTGAGCCGCACGCTCATCAGATGCCGATGCCCCGCGGGCATGACTCGATACAACGTGGAATCCACGTCGAGCGTGGTCACGTCCCGCGCGAAGACATACAGAATCCGCAGCCGCAGCAGCGGGCCGCCGGGAACCGAACATGTTTCGAGCTTCGTTTCCACGGGCACCGCCGGATCGGTGACCAGGAAATGTTGCCGGACCGTTTCATAAACAGGCTCGATCCCCCCGCCCGTAACCGCGGCGTCACCCTGTAGTTCCTTCTCATTCAAAGTCAGAACCACACGCACTTCGCGACCCTGAATTTCGATTTTCGAATCGCTCTGCGATACGTTATGCGCGCCTGCCGGCCCGGCGAGAAACGCCATCAGGACCAGCACCGGCATGCCTCGGTGACGCATGGAACCGCGATCTATTGCGCGGCTTTACTGCCGATCTGCGATGGATCCGCGCCGACGCGTCCCGAATGCGCGTCCGCGGCCGCCGCCAGAGCGAAATCGAACCGGATTGCCGGCAGATTCCCAAACGGCGAACCCGCGTCATCGCCCTTCACCTCCGCCACCAGCGAATCGGTCACGCCAAAAACGGTGTCGGACTCGATGTGGTCGTCGCCCGCGATATAGAGGGCGGTCACAACCTCCCGGTAGCCCTGCGCGCCAATCAGGAAATGAATGTGAGCCGGCCTGAATCCATGACGTTTCTGGGCGCGAATCATATCGCCCACCGGGCCGTCCATGGGGATCATATAGCCGAGCGGGCGAATGGTGCGCAGACGATAGCACCCGTTGGCATCGGTGAAGAAACGGCCGCGCAGGTCCATTTCATCCGGGTCGTGTTTCTGCAGATCGTAGTCTCCGTCTTCATCCGGCTGCCAGATCTCGATCGAAGCGTTCGGGACGCCCTGCCCGGAGGCGTTCACGATGCGGCCGTAGATGCCGATTTCCGGTCCTTTCGCCTTGACCGCAATCGACTGGCCCAACTCGAACGTGGGCGAATCCTGACGGTAAAAAGGTCCGAGCAGACTCGACTTCGTGCTCGATTCGGACGCCCGCTTGTCGTGCAGCGAGTTGACCAGGCTGCTCAAACCGAGCGTATCCGAAAGCAGGATAAACTCCTGCCGGTAAGCCGTGCACATCTGGCCCGTCGCGGTGAAGAATTTGATTGCCTCCAGCCACTCCTCCGGCGTCAGATCGACTTCGCGTGCGAATGCGTGCAGGTGGCGCACGGCGGCCGCCATGATCTCCCGGAAACGCGGATCCGGAGTGGAAGACATCTGTTCGATCGCAGCATCCGTGATTGTATTTTCGTCAATGGCCCGCATAAAATCGTCTCCCTGTTCGATAAACCGCCAGCGTCGCGGAGACCATGATACGCTACTCAGGACATCAAGGGACTCAGAATGCCGGAAACCAAACAACCCGCGGCCGGGATTATCGCGACCGTTATCATCATGGCCATCTCGCTGGCCTTTATTTCGCTATTCGCGCTTTCCACGTTTACAGGATGGGTGGCGTACCTGATTGAATGCATGATTCCGATGCAGATCGTGATCGGAATCACGTGGGCGACGAAGCACCCCCGGTGGGCAGCCGCGCGCACTCAACCAGCCAAGGGTCTGCTCCTGGCTCTGGTCACGGTTGCCGCCGCAATCGTCACGGCGGTGCTCTTTTTCTATACAGCCAATGGCGGCATCAACCCGCCCACGCCGTTCCTGATGATGTTTATCATCGTGGTGATATCGACCACCTTCGCCGCGTCCATCATCTGGGACGGATGGCCTTTCATGAACATGATCGGGAACCCGGTCGCGGCTGGTCTCACGATGCTGGCGGCGTGTTATCTGGTCTCGTATCTTATCTTCCATTTGTTCTTCAACTACGCCTTCATGCGGGGGGCGCCGGTCTATGTGCCGTCGCTCGATCCGCACGGACTGTTCAACGCCTGGAGCGCAACGGTGTATTACATCACCGTGATTGCCGTCATGTTCATGACGCTCAGTTTCGACTTGTGGCCGCTGACGAAATTCCCGCGCATCATGAAGCAACCGGTGCTGGGTATCGTCTGGAGCCTCATCTGTCTGGTGCTGGGATACGCCGCATACTACATCGGTGTCAAAGCGCTGGGGATGGACGTGGTCTCCTTCATGGTGCACGTGCCCGTGATTTACATCTTCGGCACCATCATCGTGCTGAACATGCTGCAGGGTTCTCTTTTCGAAAAAATGGCACAGCCGCTCAAAGGGGTGCTCAATATTGTCACGGTTGCCGTAGCCGGAACGCTGTTTTTTGAGGTCTACGGAGCGCTGTCCGGCAGAGTAACCGGAGTGCTGAAAACCGGCCCTCCCGCTTACGATTTTGAACTCTGGATTGCATCCGCCCTGCTTGGCGTCACTTTCCCTCTGCTGGTGTTTCACGCGGAGTTTTTCAAGCTGTGGCCGTTCAAACGCTTAGGCTGACATGCTATTTTTCAACGAGGGAGACGGATAAATAATGCTGCTCGACAACCTGTCGGATCTTTTTCAGCGCGGACTCGAATACGCATGGGATTCGGAACACCTTCTGCTGAAGCACCTGCCGAAGATGAGCGAAGCTGCCTCGGCTTACGAGTTGAAACACCTGATCGACCTGCACGTGGTGGAAACCAAAGGCCACGTGTTCCGGCTGGAGCAGATCTTCACACTGCTTGACCGGTCGCCCTCGGCGGAGAAGAGCGAACCCATCGGAATCCTGGTGCATGAAAGCGAGAAAATTATCGGCCACCTCGATCGCTCGGCTTTACTCGATGCCGCGCTGATTTTTTCCGGTAATCAGATCGAACATTATGAGATCGGCCTGTACGGTTCGCTGTCCTCATTCGCGCGTACTCTGGAATTGAAGGAAGTGGCGAGCCTGATCGATGAAATCCTCGCCGAGGAAAAGGCCGCGGATCAGGCTTTGACGCGGCTCGCCGACAGTTCGATTAACCGGGCCGCAAGCGACATTCACAATACGCCGCCGTTTGCGTTGATTTGATCGAATGCGATTCGCCTGATCTGTCCACAGTCTCGCGCTGGCCGCTGCCTTGACGACCCATAACCCGTGGCGGACGATGTTTTCAAGGCTCTTGCCGACCCAACACCTGGCTCCCCTTATTGACTGGGTGGAGATCCAGGGACGTCAGTAAACGCCGGTGGATTGCCGCATCCCGCGCAGGAGCCACGGCCGGTCGGGTAACGGGCGCGCCACAAGGCTTCAGAACCTCTCTCTCTACAGGCTCTCTACCTGCGGCCGGCGCAGCGGAATGAACTTCCGCGCCATGTGCAACTCAACCGGATTTCCGTAAACCTTCGTCTTATAGCGCCAACTCGCGAGGCCAGCCAGGACCTTCTTGCCCCAGGCCGGCGTGGCGTAATCCTGCGCGGTCGGGAAACGGCACCCGAGCACTTCCGCGAAATCCTTCACGCGCTGCCGTGTGCGGGGCGCGAGCCATGGTGCGTCCTGATGGCAAACATAGTTCAACCATTGCGGCTCGGTCCATTCTTCGGGTGTGGCCGGCAGTTCCGGCCCTTCGGGCCCATAGGAATTCAGCACGGGCAGCACGGCCACGGGCTCCGCGCCGCGCCTCCATGCCGGATCGCGCTGCGGCGTAGGGCTGTAAAAATACAGCACGGCTTCACATTGCGGATGAATCTGCTTGAGCTTTCGCACGAACTGGAACGTCTTCTCGATCTCGCCCTCGGGATCTTCGGGCCCGCCCAGCACAAAGGAAAATTCCGGGATCACGCCGTATTCGCGGCACCGCCGCGCCACCTCGAAGGTGTGCTCCACGCGCGAGCCCTTGCGCATCTTCTTCAACACTTCGTCGCTGGCCGCTTCGGCGCCGATGTAGGCCATGGTGAAACGGCTCTTCCGCAACAGGTCCCACGTGGCGGTTGAAAACTTTGCCAGTGTATCCGCGCGCGCATAACACCACCACGGCATCCGCAGGCCCGCCAGCACTTCAATCGAGGGGACGCTGCTCTTCTCGTTGTCGAAGAAGTTGTGATCGTAGAACTGAATCGCATTGGCCCCGAAGCCATCGCGCAAACGCAGCAGGGAGCGCTCCAGACGTTGCTCCGAAGAGAGCGCGGTATAGCCATTGAACATGGAAACCACGCCGCAGAACGTGCAATGGTACCGGCAGCCGGTGGCGGCCTGGTGGACGGCCGTCCGGCTCCCCATGAAACTGGGGCGCAGATAGCGCCGCACGTCGCCCACGCGCTCGTAGGGCAGCGGAGGATAATCGTTCGGCGACCGGAACTCCGAGTTGGGATTGTGGACTACATGACCGCGATCCTTCCACGTCAATCCCCGTACTTCGCGCAACGACGCCGCGTCGGCCGAGGGCAGGCGCTGGAGCAGATCGAGCATCGTCCGCTCGCCTTCGCCCCGCACCACGTAATCCACATACGGGGCATTGATGGCCGCGCCCGGATAGAGGGTCGGAAAATACCCGCCCCACACGATCGCAACGTCCGGATGCGCGGCGCGGATGGCGGCGGACATTTCGATTGCGGGCGCGACCTGGGGTCCGGGCATCACGGTCAAACCGACCGCACGGCAATTCCCTTCTCCCACCGCCGCGACAGCTTCCGCCACGGCCGCCGGGCTTACGTTGCCGTCGATGATCCGGTATGAGTACGTGTCTTCGAGAACCGCCGCGAGACTGAGCACCGATAGAGGCAGACGAATGCCGCTCGGACGGCACATCTTCGGGTTAATCAAAAGGACTTGAGGCGCCATATTGTCACCGCGGACGGACATCGTAAATTGTCATCACTTCGCTCCCGAAATGCTTGCGCTTCGCCGTTGCGATCGCCATGCCTTCGCTCGCGAGCGCCGCGAGCATCCCGGCGGCATCGCCATCGCTTGAGAGCAGGATCAGAGCGTGCCCGGCAGGCGTGAGAGCACCGCGCAGCCCAGCCGCGAAGCGCTCCAGAACATCGGTACCGCGCCATGCCATATCGAACAGATTCTTCGGAGTTCCGCGAAAAAAGGGTGGGTTGAACAAGATCAGGTCGAACTTTTCCCCGGCCACGGGCGCGAACAGATCGCCCTCGAAAACCTGAATCTGCCGTTCGCGATGGTTCAGCAACGCATTGATGCGCGCGCACCGCACGGCTTCCGGATTGATATCGACAGCCGTCACCCGGTAGCCGAGCTTTGCCGCGAAGATCGCGCCCACGCCCGATCCAGTTCCCATATCGAGAGCCGAGCCAGACCCCGCGGCGCCCGCCAGAGCCTTCAACGACCGTGCCAGCCATTCGCCCGACCGGAAGACGACTGGATTCAGGACGTCCGGCCACACGACGAACGGCGTCTTTTCCACCCACTCCAGCGATGGCTTGCGCACCCGCGGCAACAGAAACGGCCGCTTGATCATCAACCATCCGACGCTGAGCACGCGCACGAGCGGATTCGGTTGGGCAGCCGTCATTTGGGCGCGTTCTCCCGCAGAAATTGTGCCACTTTGCGCTTACCTCGGAGCATCCTCCCGATGAACTCAAGACGGAAACGGAAGTGCTTCGGCGCACCCGCCGTATAGAGCGCCAGAGGGGCCAGGCGGAACGGGAAGTAATAGCGCGCTCCTTCCGCGAATATGTTGTCGTGCAGGGCTTGCAACACGAGGTTCGAAACGTAGCCGCGCCAGAAGTAATTGTTGTATCCGGAGATGCGCGCCAGCGTGGCTTCACCGAAGTTGTCGCCGCCGCGGCGCGTCAGCGTCACACCGTAAAAGCGGATCAGTTCGCCGGACCTGTCGAGATGCAGCAATTCCACCCGGTAGCCGGCATCCATCACGGCCTGAGTCATCTTGTCCCCTGTATCGAACCAGCGTGATTTCTCAAGAGGCGCGTCGAGATCGATGTGTTCGGCCGCGGGGTAAAAGCCATCCGGAAAATCGCGCAGGACTTTGCGATAGGCCTCGGGCTTGAACACCACCGCATAGGTGCCGTGGCTCTGGCGCCGGGAGCGCGATATACACGAAACAGCGGCCACTTCGGGCGATTGCAGCAGCTTTTCCACGCGGCCCCAGAGATCGGGGGAGATCCAGAAAACGTCGCTGTCGACGATCGCGAGATACGGGGTTTGCGCCCGCCGGATCGCATCGTTGTACGCGTCATGGTGATCGCGCCGCGTCGCGGTCCGCTGCAGAATGGCGGCTCCCGGATAGAGCGTGGAATCGAGCGGAGCCTCACTCGAATCGTGGAAAATTTCGATCTTCGTACCCGCAGGGAACGCCCGGCTGACGCACCCGTGCCAGAGGCGGGCGACGTCAGGAAATACCGTTGCGGTGAAGACAGTGACGGGAGAACTCATGCCGGAAACCCGAGGGGCGGTGGGAGGTGGATGCCTTCGCGGACCGCGAGACGCGCGATTGCCTCGTCCGACCGCTCGAAGTATTCGCGTAACGGTTCCAGAAGCCTCCCGGGCGCTCGTTCAAGAATAAGCCGGAACGCTCCGGCGTCGACGCTGCCGCCCAGTTCGCGCCCGTCGCGGTCCGGCGCGAAGGTCTCGCCGAACAGCCGCCGATAGAGGCCTCCGAGCAGGAGATTGTCGTAAGCACCCATGCAGAAATAACGCTTTTCCGAGATCAGATCTTCAAACTGCTTTTCGCCGATCTCGTCCGCGAAAATCTCGCGCGACACCCGTAAAACGGTGGTTCCGTGAAAATCGGCGATGGAGGGGCGGGCTTCCGGGGTGATATCGATAATCCGCTTCCCCAACCCGGTGAGCAGAACCGCCGCGGCTTCCCCCGGACCGCGGTTGACGGAATCCGGCCAGCGGTCGAGCCCTTCGTAAGTGGCAGACATCGATTCAGGACCCAGCGCCAGATACGCTTCGCGGCGGCAGAGCAGCACATAAACGCCGGGCAATACAGCTCGCTTCAGGAAACTGACCGCCGCCACGCCAACGTCGTCGAAGGCCGCGAGATACTGCCCGACGATGGCTGCGTCGGTGAAAAATACATCGGCATCCACAAAGAAAATATAGTCGCTCTCAAAGTGCAAAGCGGCGTTATAGAATTCGACGAAATCGCGCGCCTGCGCATCCGGCCCGATCAGTTCCGCGCCCGGAAACCACTCCGGCGGAAACCGCGCAACGCCGCTGTCACAGTAAATCACGACGCGAACGCCCCATCCGGCTTGCTGGAACAGCGGCACCAGATCCCTCGCCACGGCCCGGTACCAAAGGCGCGCAAGGTCGGGATAGCGGTGAGGGCCTGCGATGGTAACGGTGGGCGGCATTACTGTTGCCGATGCGGGGGATGATCCGTGCGCGGCCTGTAGCGCCCGCTGCGGTCGAAGCCGTTCTCCCACACGCCGTCGATCCATTCGCCATCCCAGAACACGCCGCCCCAGAAGCTTCCGCCCCGGAACTGGCCGGAGCGGAAGAAGCAGCCCATCAGGATTCCGGATTCGACGACCCCGCCGTTCCACTCACATTCGAGCAGTACCGCGCCGCGGTTCACCGTTTCAGGCCCGAACGATTGCTTGTGATAGAACTCGCCCTTTGTTAAAACCGCCGGAGTTATCATGACCCGTCAATTGTCCAGCATCTTACCGTTTTTCGTTATCGTTGCGCCTGGCATCCGGTTCCGGGCGTGGTTCCGGCCATCGGATTTTTGACCTGCCATTTCGCATTCTGAATCGACCATACAAAATCCGCCGAGAGGAACGAACCATGAGAATAGCAGGACTGCGCCTGCGGCACGGGCTGATACAAAGGCGGCTGGAAGGCGCCCGAATATCCGGTCGGAAAGCCGTTCGAGAGAACTTCAGAGCATGACGAAGTCCGCTGATAAATCGGTACCCGGCGGAAATAAGCCGACCCGCCCGTGTTTTTGCCGCTTGAGTTATAGGTACAGCCGGTGGTGTTCACGCTGCCGACAGATGCACTGTAGTGACAGGTGACGCAGGAGGAACTTGTCGCATAAGACGTCCCGGCGACGCTTTTCGCGCCGAAATCGGTTTCCAGCTGGTCGTTACCGAGCAGCGCGGGCTTGCCGTCCGGCGTGGTACCGGCTACCTGGACGCCCATTAGTTTGTAATTCCCGAATACCGTGCTGCCGGTCATGGTGCGATAAATGGCGTTGGCATAATCCGCGGCTTTGGTCAGGGAGTCGGGACCGGCATAAGGCACATACGGCCCGGCGCTTTGATTGGTGAACGTCGGAGTCACGGCTTTCGCGAGAATCGGAGCGAAAAACATGGTGTTGTACTGTTTCGGATTTCTCCGATTCTCATATTGAAAAGTAGCCCAGAACCAGTTCGATTTCGGAAACACTTTCCAGAGAATGTGGAAGCCGGTCAGCCCGAGAATGGTTTTGCTGCCCTGAGAAAGCGCCGCAGTGAACATCCCATAAGGCGCGCTGTTTTCACTGGCGCTGAATTCATACCATGAAGGCTTCAATTCAAACGACGTACCGGGGAAATCGATGGTGGTTGGCGTGACGCCCTGAGGGACACCGGACGCGGGCGGCGCGCCGGTCATGGAATTCTTCAGATTCATGTTGTTATAGATGGCGACCAGGCCATCCATGCTGTACAGGTGATCCTTGACGATATAGCCGACGGTTGAAGGATTGTCGCGCGTTTCATAAGCAATCAAAGAGTTGAGGTTCGTGGAGGAGTAATTCTTGTCCGGCAGTTCGAAACCGGTCGCCTGCGCCGTCACGGTAGAATGACCGCCGCCGGTGGCCGCGGCCGCCGATGCGGCGCGTTCGGGAGCTTTCAGATTCCTGATTTCCTGCCTCTGCGCGCTGAATGGCACGGATATTCCCGATCCATTCATTCCCGTTCGCAGCTTGTGGGTCAATGCCGAATGCTGCGATCCCGCGCAGCCGGTGTTCGGATTGGGCGCCGAGCCGTCCGAACAATAGACTTCCTGCGTCTGCAGCCATGTTTCCCATACAGTGGGGCAATTATTCGCGGCGTTGCTGCAATTGCCGAAGGCTCCCGTTCCCGTCATGGTGGGATTCGTGCCCATTGCCTGAAAATTCAGAGCGATGAAGGTGCACCAGGCGGCCTCCGACAGTTTGTTGTAGTCGGAGATGAACGGGCCGTTCGCCGACTGCGTGATCGCGCCGGCTATGGTGCCGAGATTCGGCTGCGCGCCGGTAGTGCACATCGGTTTTGGCTGCTGCATGGCGGACGCAACAAACGGGTTGTGCGTCCGTGCCTGCTGTGTCTTCGACGGGATCACCATCGCCGCGGCGCCGATTGCCAGCAGCAGCGAGAGCCTGAGAGTTTGTGAACTGGAAAACCGGGATTTGCCTGTCATGACGTTCTCCTTATACAGCGTTATTCCGGAAAAATTAAACCGAGTTTATGGTATAAAGCCTGCCCGGGTCAAGCCTCAGGGCCGAATATCGATGATCTGCATCATGCCTTCGTCTTCGTGCGAAAGAATATGGCAGTGCAGCACGGCCCGCCCGGTGAAACGCTGGTAATGCGACCGGATCGTGACTTTATATTTCGGGCGAACCAGAATTGTATCTCTCCATACGTTTTCATGCGGCGTGACTTCCCGGCCTTTGTCGTCCAGAATCCGCATGACTTTGAACGGGTTAACGTGAATATGGAACGGATGGGCAAAACGGCGCGCTCCGGGGCTGGCCAGCGTCTCATTTCCCAGAACCCATTCATCCGTCGTATTCAGCTTGATCCGCTGATTGATGTGGCCGGGTAATGTCGGATCCGGCTGGAACTTCGCTCCATTGATGCTGGGCCAGACCGGTTGGGCGGTGAAGGTGACAACGCGCTTTTCGCCGGTTATTTCGTCGATATTCGGAAGCGCCGGGACGAACCGGCTCATCTGGGCGTCGGACGGCAGCATTTGCGGCGCATCGCCGCGCACGATCACGTCCGCCAGCTCCTGCCCTGCCTCATCGAGGCCCCGCAGACTCTGCGCCGCGGGCTTCGCCAGTTTGACCAGTTTGTAATTGCCCGGGGGTAGTTTCACGAGCACGTCGATCCGATAGCCCGGGCCCATTTCGAGGGAATCGAGCGCATCTACCTTGCCTGTCGTAATGCCATCCACCGCAATGCGATTGAACGGGATGTTTTTCCCCTGCGCATCCTGGAGCGCGAGATCTTCCATCTCCGAAATGCCGCCGTGCACGAAACGCCAACGTTCTGCTTTCCCGAAAATCACGATTTGCGGTTTCAACTCTCCGTTGATGAGCGTAAAGCGGCTGAATTTGTCGTGGAATACGTTCGGCCATTCCACGGTGGCCGGAATGTTCTGCTTCTTGTCCGTATCGTATTTGAAGCTGTAAGGGATCTGCTGCATGACGAGAATGCGGTCGCCAAAGCCCTGGCCGTTCAGATAGTCGTCGAGCGGACCTTCGACGATGAGCGCGCCCGCCATGCCGCTGCCGAGCTGCACGGCCGAGGAGCCGTGCTTGTGGGCGTGATACCAGAAGGTGCCATCGGCATGATCGCCTTCAATTTTGAATTCATACGGAAACATACTGCCGGAGCCGATTTCGAGCAACACGTTATCGGCGGTGCCGGAGGGTGAAATGTGCAGCCCGTGGGTGTGCAGGTTGGTGACGTTGATATCGTGCGGGCGGTTCATATCGTGCGACATAGTGGCCGCCGGCAGGTCAGCCGGCAGGGCGTTCACAACCCGTACCTTCATGGTGTCACCCCGCTTGACGCGCAGCGTGGGCCCCACAAGAGCGCCTTCATACGTGCGCAGGTAGACCAGATCGCCATCGATCGTGTGGTGCGCGTATTGAATCGTGAGTTGAGTATCGAGCAGGCCGTTGCGGGACCGGCGTTCTTCCGGTTGCCCGAGCACCTCGGTGGAAGGCATGTCCGCCAGGCGGACGCGGGCGGCAGGTGTCTGGGCGAGAGTGTCGCTTACGGCGGCGGCGAGGAGCCCTCCACCGAGCGCACCCTGGAAAAATCCTCGGCGGCTTGCTTTCATATGACCCTCTTTTAAATAGATAGTCCTGGATTATGGCAGAAGAGGGCCGGTAATTCAATATAAAAAACCCGGCGGCCGCCTACGCCGTTTGCAAAGCCCTGCCCCGCTCCATCAGGTATTGCTGATAAAGCCGGTGGACATGGCACATTTGCAGCTCGGCCGATTTTCTTTCGAACGATTTCACCCGCGTGACGAACAACTGGTGCGACCCGAGGTCGATGACTGTTTCGAGCGCGAGGTCGTATACGGCCAGCGCCTGGGCGAGTGCGGGAATCCCGAAAAGCGGGGATGGCAGCGTGGTCATGGGAAGCGCCCGCAAGTCGAGAAGCGCCTCGCGATGATTCTTTCCCAGCCCGTAGACTGCATTTTTCGCGCACAGCGGCATGACGCTTACGGCGATTTTTCCGCTCTCCCGGAGAACGGGAATCGCGGGGCTGGAAGAATGCAGACCCAGAACGTAGCATTCATCCGTCAGGGAGCCGACAAGATCCATTGGAAAGAGATTGCCCCTTTCCGGCGACCCGCAGGAAACGGCTACGACAGGGCGCGGGGCATTGTGCAGAATCCACATGGCGAACATATCGGATGGCGTCATGCGGATGTTCCGCGGATTGGGGTCGCGCGCGGCCTTCCAGCTCTCCCAGGAACGAATGGCCGCGCCACGCAGCAGGGGCATGCAACGGTTGCGGCTGGCGCCCGCTTCGAACAGGGCGACCGGCACGCCGCACGCCTGAATTTTCCGTTGGAGGTTGACTTCAATGCGACCGAGGATACTGCCGCCGGGCTGGTTTTCGGTTACTACGATGGCGCCGTTTTGGACGTCATTCTCAAGACCGATTGCGATGACGAGGGGAGCGAGCGCCACCATGCGATGGCAACGGGAAATGTCGAGCCGGTTGCCGGGATATTCGAGCCAGACGCGGACCTGGTCATCGGGATCGGCGTGCCCGACGCACACCCAGCCTGGCAGACCTCTGGTATTCAGGATGGCCTCTTCGAGGCGCGGCATCAGATGGAACAATCGTCAACTAATATCGCTCATCCGGCGCCGTTGATTAATCAGGCACGCCGATCAGGCGGCTGGCCGTGTACGAACCCTGCGGATAATCTCCTCTCCATCGCGCTGCCGCGTGAGGCGGAGATCGTACTCGGCCTGCAGCCCGAGCCAGGTCTCCGGCGACACGCCAAAATAGGTTCCAAGCCTTAATGCGGTATCGGCCGTAATGGAGCGAATGCCATTTACAATTGAGCCAATGCGGTTGGGAGGAACATCAAGATCGCGCGCGAGCCGGTTGATGCTGAGCCCAAGCGGCTTCATGAAATCTTCCAGAAGAATCTCTCCAGGATGGATTGGATCGAGTAGTTTTGACAAGTTCGTCATCGCCTTCCCGGCGTCTTAGCGATAATCCACGCATAATGTCAAATGTCATAAGCCGGAGAGCGCGGGCAGGCGGACTGTAGTTCAGGGATGGCGCATGAACCCGCGCCATCCCGTCGCGGGGAGGGCCTTACTTCTGCCCGCTGCGCCAGCCTGAGGCGTACGTGTCGCGCACAACTTTGGAATAAGGCACGGGGCTCACGATCGCCCGGATTTCCGTTTGCTTATGGCGTTCGACCGTCGTTTTGCCCGATCCGCCGCCTTCCTCGCCCCAGACGAGCGAGAGTTCCGTCCCAACCTCAATATCCGGGTCCACCACGCCGAGCGAAAGCATCGAACTCTCGTTGTAGCTATAACCGGCAAACATTGAGAAACCTGCGATTTTCGATCCGTGCAGCAGTTTGTCGTAGGATGCCGACGCATAGTTCGACAGAGGCAGATCGATATATTTGTACTTCTCCACGCCCGGCTCGAACATCGCCCGGAATATCCGGCCCACGTCATCGGCGTTCCATGCGAACGTCACCTTCTTCCGGTGCGGCTGTCCGGCAATTTTCTCCAGAGCCTCTCTGCCGATAAAGTCATGGTCGAATTTGACGAACGGCCCGTAACCCAGTTCATAAGGCGTGAGGTAGTAGTCTTCGATGTTCCTGGAGTTGAAACTGCCGCCAAGAGAGCCCGTGCCCTCATAGCCAGTCGCCGGCAGCCACTCCCGGTAGGGTTTCATCTCGGCGCCGGTATAAACCGCTGGAAGAGGCGACGGAATCCATCCGGATTCCAGAGTGTTGGTGGCATAAGCCCGGTTGCCTACCAGGGTCAGACCGAAATCCTTGCCCGCTTCCACAATCGCGGCGCGAACTTCCTCGCCCTCTTCGTAGGGTCCGAAGACTTCGAGACCGGGAGCACCCGCCATGCCGTGACGCAGCGCGCGAACCTTGCGTCCCGCGATGGTGATGACGTCCATGGCGAAGAACTTGATCTCGGGAATCGGGCCGCCGTTCAGCTTCTCGATCACCTGTTTGGCATTCGGCCCCTGGATCTGATACCGATAGGACTTGCGGACAACGGGCTTCCCCATGGGGCGGGAGGGCGAGCGGTCATCTTTCTCCGTCTTGACATCGTAGCCGCCTGTCGCGGCATGAAATTCAATCCAGCTGGCAGTCGGCGCCCGCCCGACGAAAACCAGTTTGTTCTGTTCCAGATGGAAAAGGATACCGTCGCCGATCACATGGCCGCCATAGCTGCACGGGATGAATTGTTTGGCGCGATTGACTGGAAATTTGGCAAAACTGTTAATCGCAAGATGCGAGAGTAATTTGAGCGCATCGGGCCCCTCGACATACAGATCCACCATGTGGTGACTCTGGTCGAAGAGAACGGCGGAATCGCGCCAGGCGCGCTGCTCGTCGCGCCAATTCGTGAACTCGGCCGGGACTACCGGATAAACATAAGCGCCGATCTTCGAATTGCGCAGCAAATCGACCGGATTGACGGTCTGTAACAAAGCTTCCAGATTTTTATGACTCATAGCTGTCGGGTGCAACCTTTCCGGGGACACAAGGATCTGCCCGTGCCCAAAATGCAAACTTTGGAGTGTATCACAATGGTCTCAAAACGGCTGTTTCCCGCCCGCTTCACGGTAAACGGCAGCGGCGTTTGAGTTACTCCAGCGGGGCGCCGCGGGCTCGTCGGCGACGCGCAGTATGCCCGCGGCGACTCCGCGATCCACGTTCGCCATATTCGCATAGTCGATCTTCTGCCATGTGTCGCCGATGGCGTGATAATCGGGATAATCGGCGGCAACCGCAATGGTGTGCGCCACTACGCCGTGCAGCGCAAAAGCGTAGTTATCGCTGCGGGAGAAGTAACTGTCTCCATCCGCGATCTGCCACGTGCCAATGCCTTCCGCCTGTGCGGCGCGGCTCATGATTGCCGGCAGATTCGAATAAGACGGCCCGGTGAAAGCGAAAGACAGAACCCTCCTGCCGCTCTTTTCATCGGTGCGCCCCATTTGTTCGAGGTTGATATTCGCGACGGTGTCGCGCAGGGGCACGAGCGGACTGTGGGCGTAATAATAGCTGCCGAGAAGCCCTTCTTCTTCGCCGAAAAAGGTCATAAAGAGGAGGCTGCGCTTCGGGTGCGGCACAAGCGTCGCAAGCGCCCGCGCAATTTCGATGACCGAGACCGTGCCGCTGCCATTATCGTTCGCCCCATTGAAGATTCCTCTCGGGCTTCGTCCAAGATGGTCGTAGTGGGCAGTGATCAGCAGGTATTGTTTTTTCAACACGGGATCGGAGCCGGGCAGCACGCCCGCGACATTTCGCAACGCGGCAGGCTTCACGGTGGGCTGCGCCAGATGCAGGCTCATCCCGAAGCGGGGATGAGCAGTCAGAAAGGCGAGAGCCTCTGTATCGGCGATATGGATCACGGGCGCGTGATGCAGTTCCAGATCGTCGAGAAACCAGGTATCGCGACCGTACCTCACGGTCTTCGAAAAAAGAAGAATCAGCGCCGGTCTGCGGGATTGCAACTCTTCGAGAAGCGCCTCGTCCCCGTAGCGGTCGAGCGTGCCGGCGACGATGGCTCCCGAGACCGGCGGAATGGTGCCGTTGGCGGGCAACGCAACTACTGGAGCGTCCGCCAGATCGAGCGGGACGAGAGACCGAACACGCGCCCCGTTCAACGGGATGTCGATCCGCTTTTCGCCGGATTCGAGGACCAGGCGGAAGCCTTCCATATGGGTTTCCACACGATCGAATTTCGCGACTTGAAAATAACTGTGGCCCTGTGCGGCCGGCTCCAGCCCGGCGCGGCGAAACTGCGCGGCGATGTAGTCGGCGGCAAGATCCAGACCGGGAGACGGCGTGTCCCTGCCCTGCAACTCATCCGAGGCAAGGTAGGCGAGGTTGGTCCGGAGGGAATCGGGCGAAATGCGATTGAGGGCAGCCTGCTCGGCGGCAGGCAGTTCTGCCGGGCGCGTGGAGGCCGACGAAACGGCGATCGCGAACAGGGCGAAAATGCAAATCTTCTTCATTTCTTCACTTCTTTATTGACACGTCAGTCAGGGGCCTTGAACCATTTCAGCACGCCGTACCATCGATTGAGACAAGAGCATGCCAGACCTCCGCGAGCAGTTCGGCCAGATCGATATCTACCTTTTCGACCAGATCCTCCGGGGACGGATCGTGCCGGGGATGCGGATTCTCGATGCGGGCTGCGGCTCCGGCCGCAACCTGGTCTATTTCCTGCGTGAAGGATACGAGGTCCATGGCGCGGATTCGGACCCGCGGGCCATCGAAGACGTTCGGCGCCTTGCCGCAACTCTCGCGCCTGGGCTTCCGGCGGATAACTTTCGTTTGGAAACGGTAGAAACGATGTCGTTTGCGGACTTCAGCGCCGACCTGACTCTCAGCAGCGCGGTGCTGCATTTCGCGCGTAACGATGAGCATTTCGAGGCGATGTTGCGGGGGACGTGGCGAACGCTGAAACCGGGCGGTTTGTTCTTTTGCCGCCTCGCGTCTTCGATTGGCATGGAGCAACGGATCTCGTCTATAGAGGGTCGGCGATGCCTTCTGCCTGACGGTTCGGAACGCTATCTGGCCGATGAGGAACTTCTGGTCCGACTGACGGAAGAGCTGGGCGGACACCTGGCGGACCCGCTTAAGACTACCGTTGTTCAGAACCAGCGCTGCATGACTACCTGGGTCGTTTGGAAGAATGCCGGACTGAAGTCCGGCGCAGACTGAAGTCCGCCACACCGGTCAGTTGCGGGAGGCCATCCAGAACGCGATATTGTGCATTTGCTCCTCGATCCGCTCCCGATCCGGCGCGTCCGGGGATAGTTCAAGATAACGCCCGAACGCGGCCAATGCCTCCACGAGACGGTGCTCCTGCAGCAACGCCACGGCCCGCTGCTTATGCTCGTCGGCACTGTCTGGCGCGGCGGCAATCAACAGATCCAGTAACTGAAGCGCCTTGCCCGATTCGTGCCGCGCGAAGTAGATTCCCCGCAGATTGTTGATGAGCCGCATGGCGATGTGGCGGCGATCCACCGGGTCGAGCATGCCGGCGTCGAGCGATTCCAGCTGGGCCAGTTCACAGCATCGCGCGGCGTCAAGAATCGCCCCGCCGTGAAACGGATCGATGATCGCGGAGTACTCCGGGTCATCGTAACGGACCACGAAGTGCCCTGGCAATCCGACGCCACTGACATGCTTCGCCAGACGGCGCGCGATTTCCATGTAGACGATGGAAAGCGTAATCGGGATACCGCATCGTGTTTCGAGAACGCGGTTGAGGCAGCTGTTGGCGGGATTGTAGTAGTCCTCGGTGGCCCCGTGGAAACCTGCTTCCACGAACAGGTACCGGTTGGCGGTCTCGACGAAGCTTCTGCCATCGGAAAGATCGCCGGCGCGCTCCGCAATGGCCAGCGCATGATGGTCCAGTTGGGTGATCCATTCCTCAGGATCGAGATCGGGGTATTCGATGCGGGCAATCTCAAGCGCGGCACTGTCGGCTTCGATGCGCGAAGGTCTCCGGCCCAGCAGGTCCCGCAGCGATAGCGCGTCACACTCCTTCATTCGTGAAGTAGAATAGCACCGCCTTCGCCGAAGGGCCTACAACTGGCGCCGGGGACGATGGCCCTCAGCAATCCGGAAAGGACTGCGCCTGCTCCCGGCTCGAACCAGCGCGTCACGCCATGGGTGGCCAGATATCCAATGCTTTCCGTCCAGCGCACGGGGTTCGGGACCTGTTGATAAACGCCTTCGCGGGCTTCCTCGCCCGTCCGGATTTCGCGCGCCTGCCAGTTGTTGACCAGCGGAATGCGCAGATCGGCGAAGGGAGTTGCATCGAGATCCACCCGCAGGCGCTGCTGCGCGGGACGCATGAGCGGGCAATGGAATGGTGCGCTGACGGGCAAGGCAATGGCCCTCCTGGCGCCCGCGGCTTTCGCCAGTTCCATGGCTCGCTCCACGGCGCCGCGATTGCCCGCGATCGTAACCTGATCCGGCGAATTGAATCCGGCGGCCGTCACTACTTCGCCCTGTGCGGCGGCGGCGAGGATCTCATCGAGCTTCCCTTCGGGCAATTTCAGCAGGGCGGCCATCGCGCCGACGCCTTCCGGCACCGCCTCCTGCATGTAACGGCCGCGCTTGTGCACCAGACGCAGGGCGCCGGCAAAGTCGAGGGAGCCCGCGGCGACCAGCGCGGAATACTCACCCAGGCTGTGTCCGGCAACGTAATCAGGTTCGCCAATCTCGTCCTGCAGGACGGTAAATGCGGCGATCGAGACGGCCAGCAGGGCCGGTTGCTGGTATTCCGTTTGCTTCAGCACGTCGGCAGGACCTTCAAAGCAGATTTTCGAAAGCGCGAAGCCGAGTGCTTCATCCGCCTGCTCGAAACGCCGGGCAGCAGCGGGAAACGTTGCGGCGAGGGACTTGCCCATGCCCGCGAATTGCGAGCCCTGGCCGGGAAAAAGGAAAGCTGTAGTCATTTAAAGTGGGTGAAAAACCACTATAATCGACGCGAAGGAACGGACCGCGCGCCTTCCCCGTAACATTAAGACAGAGAGGCAAAATGACCGAACAGGAACAGCAGCTGATTGCAGGACTGGCCGAGAGAATCGGAAACGCACCGCCTCCGGCAGTGGATCGGGACGCCGACGACCTGATCCGGCGCACCATCGGCGCGCGGCCGGACGCGCTCTACATGTTGACCCAGACCGTGCTGATCCAGGAAATGGCGTTGAGCCAGGCCAAAGCACAGATTGAGCAGCTCAAGCAGCAGCCGGCGCCGCAGCAGGGCAGCTTTCTGCACATGCAGCAGGCGCCTGCGTATCAGGACTCCGGTTACGCCGCGCCGCCACCTGCTCCTTCCTATGGCGGCGGTTTCGGGAGTTTTCTGCGCAATGCCGCCACTACCGCCGCCGGTATGATTGCCGGAGAGATTGCGTTCGACAGCATTGCCTCGATCTTCGGGCATCATGGCGGGGGTGGCGGCTTTTTCGGTGGCGGCGGCATGGGCATTTCGCCCGGTTCCGATACCATCGTGAATAATTACTACGGGGACGATCAGGGCACGGGCGGGGACGGCTCGCGCTTCGCCGACGCGGCCAGCCAGGATCAGACGGTCAGCCCGGACATCGAAGATGACCGGGGCGATTCGGCCGATAATTTCGCGGACGACGGTTCGTCGGATGACGGGGGAAACGACAGTTCGTCAGACGACGGCGGGTCTTCGGACGTCTGACGTTTTACCGGATCACCGGCGACGGACGCGCTCGGCAAGATACCAGACGATCGCGATGTTAATGGCCGTCACGCCCAGCTTCAGCATCGTGAAGCGATGGTAAATTTCATAGGCTTCGAGCGGAACGAAGAGGCCGGTACTGATCAGAGTCATGTATTCGGCCCAGTGTTTGCGCGAGACCAGGCCGATTCCCTCGGTTGTAAAGATCGCGGCGTAGATGAACGTCCCCGCGCTCAATTCCTTCAGCTGTTTTGGCGTGACATTGAAGATCCGGACGAGCGCCCGATGAATGAAGCGGTTGTCCGGGTCGACGCCCAGAACCTCAATCCAGTGCTGGGTCACCGTTGCCACGTCTCTGTGCAGCAACCGCAGTAATCCGAATCCGGCAATCAGCAGGCTCACGCCCTTGAAGAGTTTAAAAACGCCGATCAGGAAAAGCCAGACGTCATGCTTCTTCCCACCCCGGGCGCGCGCCATGTTCAATGGCTCCCGGCCAGCCGCGCGCGCGCTGTCCGGACCAATTCTCCTGCCTGGCGGACGGTGGAGCCGGTTGCGGTCAGATGGCCCATCTTGCGCCCGGGACGCGCCTCGGACTTCCCATAGAGGTGGAGTTTCACTTCGGGCAAACGGAGCGCCGCCTGCCAGTCCGGTTCGCCCCGTGCCCAAACGTCGCCCAGGAGATTCGCCATCGCGGCAGGCCGCAGCATCTCCGTGCTGCCCAAAGGCAAGCCGCAAACTGACCGCAACTGCTGCTCGAACTGGCTGGTAACGCAGGCGTCGATCGTGAGATGCCCGGAATTGTGCGGTCGGGGCGCCAGTTCATTGACCAGCAGTTCGTCGTCCCGAGTTAGAAAGAATTCCACGCACAGAACCCCGGTCACATTGAGCTGTTCCAGAATGCCGCGCGTAATGGCAGTCGCCTGCTTCACCACATGCGGGCCGAAAGGCGCGGGGGAAAGCGAGACGTCGAGGATGCCGGCTACGTGATGGTTGGCGAAGGGCGCATAGAAAACGCATTGGCCGTCCGCGCCGCGCACGCCAACCACGGACAACTCGGCTTCGAAATCGACCACGGCTTCGAGCACTGCCTCCTGGCGGCCCATCGCGAGCCACGCGGCCCGAGCCTCGGCGAGTGTATGGACGCGATACTGGCCCTTGCCGTCATAGCCGAAGCCTGCGGTTTTGAGGATTGCCGGGCCAAAATCGGGTATTGCGCGATCGAGATCGGCCAGTTCGCGAACCGGTTCGAAGCGGGTGACGGGGAAGCCGTGCCGGCACAGGAACGTTTTCTCCCGCAGACGGTGCTGCGTGATGTGCAGAACCTCTCCGGCGGGGCGGACCAGAGCGCACCCGGAGGCCGCTTCCGCCGTGGCCGCGGGCACGTTTTCGAACTCGAAAGTCACCACGTCAACGGCGGACGCGAACTCACGGACACGATCCAGATCTTCATACGGCGCGTCGACTTCAAGATCGGCAATCTGGCCGGTGGGGGAATCGCGATCGGGAGAAAATGTGTGGACGCGGTAGCCCATGCGGCGCGCCGCGATGGCGAACATGCGCCCCAGCTGACCGCTTCCCAGGACGCCGATGGTCGAACCTGGCAGGATGGTTCCGGGCTGAATTTTCACAAAAAAGAGTCTTCGATTACTTTTCGCTTCTGTTCTTCGCGGAAGGCTTTGAGCTTTTCGCGCAGAGGCCGGCGCTTGTTGGCCAGAATCGCCACGGCGAGAAGCGCGGCGTTCTTTGCACCCGCCGTTCCGATCGCGAGAGTCGCGACGGGCACGCCCGCAGGCATTTGAACGATCGACAGCAGCGAATCGAGGCCCTTCAGCGCACGGCTTTCGATGGGGACGCCGAGCACGGGCAGTGTCGTATGCGCCGCCGTCATGCCCGGCAAATGCGCGGCGCCGCCCGCGCCGGCGATGATGACTTCAATGCCGCGCCCTTCCGCGCCCGTGGCGAACTCGGCCATCAGTTCCGGCGTGCGATGGGCCGAAACCACACGGTTCTCGTGCGCAACCCCGAACTCCGTCAGCATTTCGCTCGCGGCGCGCATGGTCTCCCAGTCCGACTTGCTGCCCATGATAATGGACACCACTGGTGAAGCCGCCGGCGTGCTATTGCCCTTGCGCGAGTGTGAATCCCTGCTGGCCATCGAAAGTACGCAATGTTTCGGTCTTGACGATATCGTATCCGGCGGCCGTGACCTTCTGATAGAGCGCCGAAATCTGGGCGTGAGAGACTGTCTGGCTCGACGCGGACGGCACTGGCTGGAAGCGGCAACGATAACTGTCGGTCACGAACGTTTCCGCCATGCCCCCCGGCCACACGATGGTGCCTCGATTATCCACCATGCGCAACTCGATGCCTTCGTGGGAGATATGATTCAGCGCGTCGCCGAACTCCTGCGCTGTCCTGCCATTCGAACCCATATAAAGGTCCACGCCCACGATTTCGATCTTCTCAAACTTGCGCGCGGGGTCCGGCACCCATTCCCTGCGCCGCGAAGCGAAACCGGCGTAGGACACTGCCTTCAGCTTCCCGGGCTTCTGTCCAAGGCGGGCGATCACGGCGGAAGCGAATTCCTTCGTCCCGACCTTTTCTTTACTCACGCTCTGTTCGAAAATGTCATACGTGTGGATGCCGTCTTCGAGGGTGCGCAGCCACGCGTTGTGAACGCGCTCAGCCGCTTCCCACTGGCCGATGTGCACCAGCATCATGACGCCGCCAAGCAGCAACCCGGACGGATTCGCCAGATTCTGACCCGCGCGCCGCGGAGCCGAGCCGTGAATGGCTTCGAACATGGAGGCGGTAATGCCGACATTCGCCGAGCCCGCGAGACCCACCGAACCGGCAATCTGCGCGGCTACGTCGGAAAGCACGTCGCCGTAGAGATTCGGCATGACGATGACGTCGAAAGCGGTGGGCGTATCGGCCAGTTTGGCCGCGCCGATATCGACGATCCAGTGTTCTTTTTCGATGTCCGGATATTCGGCCGAGATCTCGTCGTAAATCTTGTGGAAGAGACCGTCGGTCATCTTCATGATGTTGTCCTTCGTGAAGCAGGTGACCTTTTTGCGGCCATTCTGCTTCGCATATTCGAAGGCAAACCTTACGATTTTTTCAGTGCCGGGGCGCGTGATGAGCTTGAGGCACTCCATCACATCGCTTGAGAGCTGATACTCGATGCCCGCGTAGAGATCTTCTTCGTTCTCGCGCACCACGACCACATCCATGCCGGGATGTTTGGTATCCACGTAGGGGGCGTAAGCCACGCAGGGGCGGATATTGGCGTAGAGGCCGAGGCGCTTGCGCGCGGTCACATTGAGGCTTTTGAACCCGCCGCCCTGGGGGGTGGTGATGGGTGCTTTGTAGAAGACTTTGGTGCGGCGCAACGATTCCCAGGAACTGGGATCGATGCCCGCGGTGTTCCCGCGCAGGTAAACTTTTTCACCGATCTCGATGGTTTCAATTTCCAGCTCCGCGCCGGATTCCCGGATGATGCGGAGCGAGGCCTCCATGATTTCGGGGCCGATGCCATCGCCATGCGCGACTGTAATAGGGGTCTTTTGGCTCATTGTGGAATGATTATGATATCAGCGGCATGCAAGCGGGCAGAAGAGAGAAGAAGGCAAAGACCCGGAGCGCCGAAACGCCCCGGACCCGGTCACGAAAATCAGCTTCGGTTAGTTGACCTTGATGAAGATGATGGCAAACGTGTACAGCGCGAGGGATTCGATCAGAACCAGACCGAAAATCAACGCGAAGCGGATGGCCGCGAAAGCGGAAGGGTTACGCGCGATACCTTCGCACGCGCCCGCAATGGCTTTGCCCTGACCCAGGGCGCAGAGACCGGATGCAATTGCCATCGAGAAACCGGCGGTTACGGGAACCCAGATGTTGGCGGCGCTGCCGGCGCCAGCCGCGCCGCCCTGCGCGAACATGGGGATGGCGAAGAACATCAGCGCCATCAAAAGTAAAACAGACTTCGTCTTCATCGATTGTTACTCCTTACAGTAATAAAATCGTTTCCCGGAGGTGGTTGCGTTCCTGACCTGGGGGCCGGAGGCCTCACGCGGAAAACGGCATAAAGCCAGTGGTAATTAATGCGCCTCTTCGACTGCGCCAGCCACATAGATCATCGTCAGGAGGACAAAAATGTATGCCTGCAGCAACCCCACAAAAACGTGCAGCCCCATGAACAACGCGGGCACGACGAAATAAGTCAAGCTTAGAAAAACCAGCGTTACCTGCTCACCGGCGTACATATTGGCAAAGAGACGGACGGAGAGCGAGAGCGGCCGCGCCAGCGTGCTGATTATTTCAATCAACACCATAAGCGGCGCGAGCCACCAGATGGGGCCGGCGAAGTGTGCGGAATATTTGACCAGGCCGTGCTTCCGGATACCCACCCAGTTGAAGTAAAGGAAAGCGATCAGCGCCAACCCGACAGGCACGTAGATCACCTGCGTCGGGCTGACGAATCCGGGGACGATACCGATCAGGTTCGAGAACAGCAAAAAGATGAACAGCGTCTCCAGCAGAACCACGTGGCGCGGGCTCTCGTGACCGAGCTGGCCTTCCGCCTCTTCCGAGACAAAGCCGTGGATCATCTCGAATATCTGCTGCATTCCGCCGGGCCGTCTCACGGACAGGCGGCTGCGCAAAAGCGCGAACAGCACGATGAGAATCACCGCGATCAGAATCTGCATCACCATGAAATCTGCCCAGGGTTGAGCGGGATTGTCCGCTTTCCGGTGGAATAAAAGAAGCAGCCAGTTTCCAAAATCTGCGAAGTATGCGTTGAAGAGCCTCGTCAGCCAGGCTTCACGAGTGACCATATGTTAATAGTTCGTAGACGATTTCGAGGATCACGGCGGTGGGACACACGAGGAACCCGCATAGTGCCGCCACGACATTAAATCCGGATAACCGCAGTATAACAAAGGCCGCCAGAACGAACAGAGCGAACTGGATGAACAGCCTGACCCCCGACACCTTTGGCGGTTTCCCGGGCGCCGCGGCAGCCAGCCGGCCGAGGCGATCCACAAAGCGTTCGATCAGGCGGAAATTGAACCAGGCGGCGGTGGCTCCGGCAAGGAATGAGACTGCGTATAAGAGCCCCCCGAAGCGCCACGCCCCGGCGGCGCCAAGTATGCCGAGCATCGCGATCAGCGGAGGCACGCGGGTTATTCCCCTGTCGAAATCGACTTCCACCTACGTACCCCGATCCAGTTCGCGGATCAGTTCGATGAAGCCCGCCACCGTGCCAAGGGCGAGGAAAACATATCGCAGCCAGCCGGTATGGAACAGCAAATCGAAGCCATATCCGACGAGGTACCCGACAAAGGTGCTGATCGGCAGCAGCAATGCGAGGTTCATATACTTGCCGATGCCGTGTGCGTCGGAGGGATCCATAGGGAATGCCTTCAGTGTCTCAGACTTCGCTGTCTCAGACCTCGGCGTCCCCCGGGCCGGCGAGACCGGTGCGGAAGGGATCGTCTTCAGCCAGCTTCTTGCCGCGAATCACTTTATCCAGTTCCAGGAACTCGTGAATGATGGGCTCGGTGGACCGGTAGAGTTCGGCTGGCGGCCCGAAAAAAGCCACGCGGCCTTTGTGCAGAAACACGACGGAATCGGCCACACGGTTGAGCAGGTCGAGATCGTGCGTCACCACAACGGATGTCAGTTTCAGTTCCTTTTTCAGCCGCAGCATGAGCAGGGTCAGATGGTCGCTCATGATCGGGTCGACCATCGTGGTCGGCTCGTCATAAAGGACGCACTGCGGCTGCGCCGCCAGCGCGCGGGCTATGGCTACGGCGCGCCGGTATCCCGTTGAGAGATCGCCCGGATAGGAGTCGCGGGAGTCCCAGAGGTCGACCATTTTGAGGAGGCCTTCGACCACATCGTCTTTATTCTGCGCGTCGTAATCCTCGCGCAGTTCGAGCGAGAAGGAAATATTCTCCGCCACCGTCAGCGAATCGAAGAGCGCGCCCGATTGGAAGACCATCGTGACTTTACGCCGGATGCGGTTGAGCTCACGTTCCGAAAACCCCGTAATATCCTCATTCGCCACGATCACCTCACCCTTATCGGGTTTGAGAAAACCCATGATATGGGCCAGTGTGACCGACTTCCCCACCCCCGAGCGGCCGATGATCGCGACGGTTTGCCCGGGATCGACGTAAAAATTGGAATCGACTAAAACGGGCTTGTCGAACGTCTTGTAAACATGCCGGAATTCGATATAGTGCGGGAACTCTTCAGCCATGAGGGAACCGCTCCCGGTCTTCCGGAGTGTTCAGGCTGGCGAAAAAGCGATCGGTGGCCACTGGAGTCTATCGTAGCGCCAGGCCTCGGAATGTTAACATTACCCTTTACGGTGGCGACGAATTTACGGAACAATTGTTTGCGATACTGTTTTTTACCGATCACGTTTATACTGATCGTGGCGCTGCCTGCTTTCGCGGTATCGCCGGGCACCGCCGTTAAAACCGTGGTGCGGGTGGATGCGAAAAGTGGCAGACTGGTGCGAAGTGTCGTTCCGCAAAGAGCGGCAGTCCCGGCGGTTGAAGCGGCGGAGCTGGATGAAATGGTGAATCGCATTGCCGGCGAACAGGGAGTGGAGAGCCCGTTGGTGCACTCCGTGATTCGCGCCGAGAGCAACTACAACCCGAACGCCGTTTCTCCCAAAGGCGCGCAGGGGATCATGCAGCTGATTCCAGCCACCGCAAAGCGTTTCGGGGTTTCGAACGCATTCGATCCGGAGGAAAACATCCAGGGCGGAGTCCGCTATCTGCGGTTTCTTCTCGATTACTACCGGGGCGACTACGTCCGGGCCATTGCCGCTTACAACGCAGGCGAAGCGGCTGTAGACAAATATCACGGGGTTCCCCCTTTCGCGGAAACCAGGGATTACGTCGATCGGGTAGCGAGAAACCTCGAAGCGGCCCGGCACGGGCAGGCGGCTTCCGCTCCTTCGCTGGTGGCGAAAGCGGCCGATACTATGAATACGGAAACATTCAGGCCCATACAAACGTCGATAGGCTCAGACGGTCGGATTTATTACCGCAATCCTTAAAAGCAGAGCGAACTTATGTTGTGGCGATTCCCGCGGGCGGCAGCGTTTCTTTTACTCCTGCCCGGTCTCGCCTCATCCCGTTCCGGCTTAATTCAGGTTACAGCCGTGCGGTCGTGGTCACACGCCGATTCAACCCGCGTCATCGTCGAAACCACGGGACCGTTTGAATACCGGTCGGACCGGGCGCGGAATCCCGATCGCCTGTACCTCGATATCCTGCATTCGCGCCCCTGGATTGCTCACAGGCGTCTGGCGACGCATCAAATTGGCGATCGGCTTGTCCGGCGCGTGCGCGTTGCGGAGACCTCACCCGGCACAACCCGTATCGTATTCGATCTGGTGTCGGCCGCCGACTTCAAAATTACACGCCTCGACACCCCCGATCGCCTCGTGATCGAGTTGCGTCCGATCGGAGGAACGAAGTCGCAGCCGGAGATGATTACGGAAACGAATGTATATGAGCGCCGGCCGTTCCTCTACCCTCCCGTACCGCGGCGCAGGCAGATCCTCATGGCAACCACGCCCCCGGTTTTGTCTGGATCCCTGCCGGCGAGGCCCTTGCTTTTGACCGACCTTCTGCCTGACACCGTGCCCAACCCCGCGCCAGCGTTCCGGGTCCGGCCTCCTTCTCAGTACAGTGGCGTATCCACTCGCGCGCTGCCCGCGGCACAACCCGCGTTTGCCCCCCGGCGCGAAAGCGATGCAGTGCCTTTGGCGTCGGAGAACGGGTCGCGTTCGCTCACGCGCGCGCTGGGTCTCAAGGTGAGCCGGATCGTTATCGATGCCGGACATGGCGGGCACGACGATGGAACGATCGGGCCGCACGGCCTGCTCGAAAAAGACGTGGTGCTCGATGTCGCCCTGCGGCTTTCCAGACTCGTTCGGGACCGGATGGGCGCCGAAGTCGTGCTTACAAGGTCTGACGACACCTTCATCCCGCTGCATGAACGCACCGAAATTGCCAATGAGCGCAGAGCGGATTTATTTCTGTCGATTCACGCAAACTCGTCGCCTGCGCCCGAGGTCGCGGGGACCGAAACCTTTTATCTGAACTTCACCAATTCGCCCGGAGCGCTCGATGTCGCGGCCCGCGAGAACGCCGGTTCCGACAAGACCGTGGGCGAGTTGAAAGACCTGATTCAATCCATCACGCTGAACGACAAGATCGAAGAATCGCACACCTTTGCGCAGGATATTCAGAACGCCATCGAGGCGCAGGCAACGCATGTGAACGCCGCGGCCCGTAACCGGGGCGTGAAGCGCGCGCCTTTTGTGGTTCTCATCGGCGCGTCGATGCCGTCGGTGCTCGCGGAGATCGGTTTCCTGAGCAACACGAGGGACGAAAGCAATCTTCGTAAACCGGAATACCGCCAGAAGATCGCGGAGGCTTTGTATAAAGGCCTGGCGCAATACTCGCAATCGCTCAGCCATTTCGAGATTCCGAAACAGGTGGCTCGCACGGCCGAAAAACCTGTTCCCGCGGGCTTGAACTAAGCGCCTTACACCGCAATCTGAACGATAGTGCGGGCGCCGAGCCCGTCCGGCAACTCGTATCTCATCGCGATCTGCATCCGGGCACGGATTTTTCCGGCTTCCCTGGCCGATTCGGCGATCTCGCGCTCCGCATCCGGCCCTTTATACAAGAAAACTTTTGTTCCGTTCTTCAGCGCCTGCGCGAACAGAACGAGAGCCCGGGGAATGGGTGCGAGCGCTCTGGCCGCTATCGCATCGAATTGGCCCGGGCGCAACAGTTCTTCAGCGCGCTCCGGCGACACGGTCACATTCGGCAATTCCAGTTGTGCGAGAGCCGAATCGACAAACCGCGCCTTCTTCCGGATCGATTCCGCCAGCACGAAACGGGTGTCGGGAAGCACAAGTGCCAGAGGAATACCTGGAAATCCAGGCCCGGTTCCCGCATCGAGAACCTGCCTCGAATGCGCGAACAATGTCCAGGGGATAAGAGAGTCCAGAACGTGCTTGATGGCAGCCTCGCGCGGGCTTGTGATGCGCGTCAGGTTCAGGTGACGATTCGCTTCCACGATCAGGAGGAGGTGCGCGGCAGCCTTCTCTATTACGAATTCGCGCCGCGGCAGACCGGCTGGCAAGACCGCATTCAGTTCGTCTTCAAACTCCACGATTCATGATGCCATCCGTGGAACCCGCGTTCAGAGAGGAACACCACATTTATGCTCCCGATATGCTCCCGATATGCTCCCGATAGAAAATATTTTTGAAACAAACTATCGACGCGGCGCACCTTACATACATATGGAACGTGGGGCTCATTTCGCAGACCGATTACCGGACATGGACGCGATCCGAAGCGAGGCAATCTCCGCGGGCGCGCTCGATCCCTTCAGCCTGCGGTTTCGAGTGGTTGAGTACGACAAGGCAAGCGGAGAACTGATCGGCGTTCCCATGCAGGATATCGGTCTCCCCGAGGCCATCGAGAAGACCGCGCACCTGATGCGGACCAGGATCGATTCCCATTTTTGTCTCCATCCCGTGGGCTTCATCCAGTAGCCGTCACGCGATCGGGCCTTATATCGATCGACGCCGCGACAAGAGACTGACCAGCCAGATCACGAGAAAAACGAAGAACAGGATCTTTGCGATGCTTGCGGCAGCGCCCGCGATTCCAAACAGCCCGAATGCGCCCGCGATCAAAGCGATAATCAAGAACACCAGCGTCCAATGCAACATTTTGTTGCCTCCCTGCTCGCTCTACTGCAATTGATTCGCCAAACCGGTCAATGCGTCATCGCGTAAACAATGTAGTTGATGCCGATGCGGATCGCGAGCGAGGAGGCCTTTTCCGGGTAGTAGGGATCGTCCGCCCATTCCCAGGCATCGCCCAGATCGGAGTTGTACGAGGCTGCGATCATGACGCGTCCCTTGTCGTCATAGATGCCGCGCCAGTGCGCTCCCCGGCCGCCGTCTCCGCAGTTCTTGCAGCCCTGCCGCAGGTGCGCCTGGCCGGGCACCTGGAACCGGTCTGTCAGATCGTAAATGACATGAAAGATGGGATCGTCGTCCGGGATATCGACGATCGGCCGATCGGGAAAAACAAGTTTCATGGAGTCTTCGAAAACCTGCCGCTCCTCGTTGCCGTGAAAATCGTCAGCCATGAAAAACCCGCCGCGCAGCAGGTATTCGCGCAGTTCCCTGCCCTCTTTCGGCGTTAGTCCCCACTCGCCCACCTGAACGGCATAGACCCACGGCAAATCGAATTCCTCGTTTTCGTCGAGGTTGACGGGTTGCTCCACCGAACGTGTGTGAATGCGCGTCAACCGGCGGACGGCCTGCGAAAAGTGACGGTCGGCACGAGGGTAGTCCTGCGTCCAGAGAGACAGGCCGAGGCGAAAATCGCCGTCGAAACGGCCCCGGTAGCCGTCATTCCATCCGCCTGGAAACATGAGGCGCCCGAAAACAAATTCGGTTTTTTCCTGAAAGTCCGGCGGTGTTTCGAAGTTTGAATATTCCACTCCGGGATACTGCCGGAACGGCTTCTGGAACGCATAAAGAGTTCCGAAGCAGGCGAGCACGCAAGCCGATACACACAAAGCGTTTCGAAAATTGATCCGCACAGCCTTGCCCTGAGCATATCACCGGGAGCCGCGAAAGAGTTTTGTGAGAATGGAAGTCTCCTCCCATTCCGTTCCCCATGCCTTCATTACCTTTCTTCCGCTTCCTGCTGCCTATGGAGAACCCGATGGGGTTCGCGGCGAGCGACTTTCTCGAACTGGGGTTGGCTGTCATTCTGGCCGCGGCCATTCTCGCGCGCACACCGCTCATTGCCTTCGCCCGGAAGTTCGCACATCGCACGCTGCCGTGCATGCTGATACTTGCCGCCTTGCCGATCGTCCTCCGCATGGCCCTGTTGCCGCACCACCCCGTGCCCACGCCGGGCGTGGCGGACGATTTCAGTTACCTGCTGCTGGGCGACACGCTCGCCCACTTCCGCCTCGCCAATCCCGTGCATCCGATCCATCGTTTTTTCGAAGCAATCTTCGTCCTGCAGGAGCCTTCGTACAGTTCGATCTACCCGCTGGGACAAGGCCTGGTTCTGGCTTTTGGAGAACTGGTGTTCGGGCTTCCGTGGGCAGGGGTCGTGCTCTCTGCCGGAGCCTCTTGCGCCTGCTGCTACTGGATGCTGCTTGCCTGGATCGATCCCCCGTGGGCCCTTGCCGGAGGCTTGCTCGCCGCGCTTGAGTTCGGACCTCTGAGCCCGTGGATGAATAGCTACTGGGGTGGCGCGGCTTCCGGTATCGCGGGATGCCTGGTGTTTGGCGCGCTGGGGCGTTTGCGAGACCGGCGGCGGACAAGAGATGCCATCCTGCTGGGAGCCGGGCTCGGCCTGCAAATGCTGGCGCGCCCGTTTGAATTCGTCATACTCGCCGTGATCGTGCTACTGTTCCTGGTGCCCGTCCGGACGCTGGCCATCGCGGCACTGGCGCTGCTGCCCGCGATGGGTTTAACCCTCCTGCAGAACAAACAGGTAACCGGCTCATGGACTACCCTCCCCTACGTGCTCAGCCGCTATCAAACCGGCGTGCCCACCACATTCACGTTTCAGCCTGTCCCGATTCCTCATCAAGCCCTGAGCGTCGAACAGCAGGTCGATTACGATTCCCAGGCCGCGGTTCATGGGAAGAATGCCGATACCTTCAAGACCTGGGTGGAGCGACTGGGCGAACGCATCCGTTTCCTGCGTTTCTTCTTCCTGGCGCCGCTCTATCTCGCCACCCCGGCGTTCCTGCCGTCGCTGCGGCGACGCCGCTTTCTTCTTGTCGCGATTGCGCTCGCGCTCTTTTGGGTTGGCGATTCTTTCTATCCCTACTTCTATCCGCACTACGCCGCGGCAGTGGCCTGCCTGTTCGTCCTTGTGAGCGTCAAAGGGCTGGAACAGTTGAGCCGCCTCAAAATCCGCCACTTGCCGGTCGGGACGGAAGCGGTGGCCCTGATTCTCATCCTCTGCCTCGCGCATTTCCTGCTCTATTACGGGATCGAATTGAGTGGCAACCGAAACCTGATGCTCGCGATGAGCCAAACTCCCAGCTGGGACGCCCTCAACTACGGCGATCCCGAAGGGCGAATCTCCATCAACGACCGCCTGGCAAAGGCCCCAGGCCAACAGCTGGTTTTTGTCCGCTACGGACCAGCGCATGGCGCTCACGACTGGATTCACAACGCGGCGGATATCGATCGCGCGCGTGTCGTATGGGCGATTGACCTCGGCCCGGACGAGGACGCGATGCTCCGGCGATACTATCCGGATCGCCGCGCGTGGCTGCTGGAGCCCGACGCACGGCCCCCGCAATTAACACCTATCGAAAGGCAATAATGAGTTTCCGTGCAGCTTCCACAAACCCCACTTCCTGGAAGACGGGTGCTTTTCCGGCATTCGCCTGAGCGGCGACAATGGGCGCGGCGTTGCCATTCACGTCCGCCATCTCAAGGTGCAGCGGAGGCGGCTGCTGGCCCATCGGCACATCTTCGAGCGCCGCTTCATTGGCGCAGGCGGGAGGGACGTTGCTACTGCACGCGGCATATGCCGTGACTTTCGCAAAGAAGGATTGTTCCAGATAGTTCAGTGCGATCTCCTGCTGAGTCAAAGTCTGCGTGCCGTCCACCAGTTGTTTTGTCACTGCCATCGCCCGATCCTTTCATCTTCTCTCCAGAAACTACTCACGCCGGAACCTCGGAATTGGTCGCCGGCATGATGGAGAATCCGAGTTGAGCGGCCTTCTTGTTGAGCAGTGATACCTGT
>Ga0207933_1000281_pt1 | contig 52774 bp, 70 predicted proteins | sample NGESurdeep092012_4_FD_184488 | JGI IMG/M metagenome (GOLD analysis project Ga0207933, IMG submission 184488) | Arctic peat soil microbial communities from Barrow, Alaska - NGEE Surface sample F53-3 deep-092012 (SPAdes) | ecosystem: Environmental > Terrestrial > Soil > Wetlands > Peat ... | reverse complement strand
GAGCACGGCGCGATGATGTATTTGCGCTTGAGCCGCGCCAGCGCCGCCGGCACGTCCGGCCAAGCGTCGAGCCGGTGCCAGGCATTGTTGAGGTTCTGCATCGTCGCTTCGCCGAGGTCACTGACGCCGAAGCGTGGCAGGCAGCGTTCGAGATTGCGCCTGTGCAGCACGTCGAGCTTGGAGAACGGGATGCGGCCGGAGCGCACCTCCTCCATGCCGGGCTGGTATTCGCCCCGCCAGGCATCGGCAAAGGCGATCCAGTCGAGCTTGTGGCCAAGGGGGCTGAGGACTTTTTCCGCCTCACGGGCGATCGACGTCCGCCAATCGAGCAGGGTTCCGAACACGTCGAAGAACAGGGCTTCAACGCCCGAAACCGCATCCGGAATTGTCATTGTGACGCCCCTCGGAGGGTGCGAATACGGCACCCGAATACGGGACTAAGTCATTGAAAGAATGGCGGGAGCGACGGGACTCGAACCCGCGGCCTCTGCCGTGACAGGGCAGCGTCATCGGGGGTCTTCGCAAGGTTTTTCTAGCAACGATTCGACTCCTCGCACGGACCAGAACGGCACTAAGGCCCGGGATTCGACTCTGGAGTCGAAACGATCTCGAGCGCAAGGCCGTCGTCGATCGCCGCGTCAGCTGACGCTGTTCGCCCTGCCAGCGCCCGAGCATCGGCTGCGCGCCAAACGCGACCTGACGCATGACGCGTTCCTGGCGGCAGTGAAACGCCTGGGAGTGCGCGTACGCGGGGGCGCCGCTTTCGAGGTCGCCGTCGGTGCGCTCACCGTGACGATCTACGCCGCGGTTCGAGCGGATCATCCGGGGCGTCTCGATCGACGCGCGACGCTCTCAGCAATCGCGCGAGCAGTGCAAGGAGGCACCGGATGAAGGCGTCCGGGCAGCAGGATTCGAACCTGCATCAACCCATTGATATTGCTACCTGCGATTCTGACAAACCCCGGCGCAACCGGGGCAAGTCCCGGGTAAAAGCGAGGTGTGATTCTGACATCGGGAGTGCCGCGTGACGCGCACGACCGACCGGCCGCTCACGCGGCAAGAAATCGACATTGTCGTTCACCTGCTCCGTTGCGGCGGTGCATCAATGCCGGTCACTTTGCTCTCCGGCGTGCGCGAACTCGCAGGCGGCCTCTGCCGCCTCGGCCTGCTGAACATCTGGCACCGGCAAAACATCCAGCGCGGCCGACCCGAAGGCCCCTTCTACTCGCTTACGCGGGAGGGTGCGCTGCGGGCCGAGTCGCTGATGTTGCGGCGCGCGGAGCGCCAAGCCACCGAAGATCGAATTAACCGTAGGTTGCGTGAAGGCGAGTATACCCCCCCCCCCGAGAATTGAACGAGGAGACCGACAATGCGCGTTCATGATTTCGATCCCACCAAGGGCCAGGCGTTCCAAGGTGACGTCTCGATCGTCCCTATCCCTGCCGGCATCAAGGTGTCTACCACCGACGAGATCCAACCGGTCGACAACAAACTCATCCTGCAGGAAGGCGAGCTGACTGGCCATCACCACCACATCGCGCTGCCGCGCGAGCGGCGCTTCCGCAAGACCGATGTGCAGGCCGATCCGGTGCTGCAGGTTCGCGATACGTCGCTGCGCAAGAAGCTTGGCGGCGCCAAGGCCAGCATCGGTCACGCGCGGCTCTATCGCGATCCAAACGTCGCGGCTCAGATGCAGAGCCGCGGGCTTCTGACGCGCGCCGATCTTGTCGTTGGCTGCCTCGTCGTCGAGGACGGTCCAATGACGATCGCGCACCAGGAGCACAACAGCATCCGCGTACCGCCGGGCAATTATCTCATCGGCCGACAGATCGAGAGCGCCGGCGCCGAAGAACGCGTCGTCGCCGACTGATCACCACCACAAGAACAGAGGGACAGGAGCCATGGTGAAACGGATTGACAGCCTCACGCCGGCACACGCCGCGCGCATGCCCGAGTGGCGCGACAAATGGATCAGGATCGGTCTCTCGACCGATCCGATGTCGGCAAAAGAACGGAAGGAGGTCGATGCTGCGATCCGCATCATGTATCAGCGGGCCAATCTGCGGCCACCAAAGGCAGTGATCTTCGTGCCGTCGCCGTTCACGCTACGCATCGCATTCGGCGTCGCCGGTGGCGCCATCCACGCGCTGCGGCACGGCTTCCCTGCTCGCAGCGCGGTTGGCAGCGCGGTTCGCAGCGCGGTCGACAGCGCGGTCGACAGCGCGGTCGACAGCGCGGTTGGCAGCGCGGTCGACAGCGCGGTTCGCAGCGCGGTCGACAGCGCGGTTCGCAGCGCGGTTGGCAGCGCGGTCGACAGCGCGGTTGGCAGCGCGGTCGACAGCGCGGTCGACAGCGCGGTTGGCAGCGCGGTCGACAGCGCGGTCGACAGCGCGGTCGACAGCGCGGTTCGCAGCGCGGTCGACAGCGCGGTTGGCAGCGCGGTTCGCAGCGCGGTCGACAGCGCGGTTCGCAGCGCGGTTCGCAGCGCGGTCGACAGCGCGGTTCGCAGCGCGGTCGACAGCGCGGTTGGCAGCGCGGTCGACAGCGCGGTTGGCAGCGCGGTCGACAGCGCGGTTCGCAGCGCGGTCGACAGCGCGGTTGGCAGCGCGGTTGGCAGCGCGGTCGACAGCGCGGTTGGCAGCGCGGTTCGCAGCGCGGTTGGCAGCGCGGTTGGCAGCGCGGTCGACAGCGCGGTTGGCAGCGCGGTTCGCAGCGCGGTTGGCAGCGCGGTTCGCAGCGCGGTTCGCAGCGCGGTTGGCAGCGCGGTTGGCAGCGCGGTTGGCAGCGCGGTTCGCAGCGCGGTTCGCAGCGCGGTTCGCAGCGCGGTTCGCAGCGCGGTCGACAGCGCGGTTGGCAGCGCGGTTCGCAGCGCGGTTCGCAGCGCGGTCGATCAGGACGCGCTCTTCCTCCTGCGGTGCGCGGCCTATGCCGGCGACTCGGGCGGCAATCTGTGGTGTTGGTGGGCATCCTGGACGACGTTCTTCCGCGACGTCTGCGGCCTCGAGATCGACCTTGCCGACGAACTCGCGGCCTACGAGGTCGCCCACAGCCAGGGCGGCCCGTACATGCTCAACACCGACTACGCGATGGTGTCTGACCGACCGCGACTGCTGAAGCGCAACGCCGCGGGACGTCTGCACGCCGAGAGCGGCCCCGCGATCGCCTATAGCGACGGCTGGGACCTGTATTTCTGGCACGGAATGCAGATCCCGCGCTCGCACGAATGGATCATCCGCGAGCGCGCAAGGCTGACGCCCTCCGCGATCGAGGGGGAGCGCAATGCCGAACTTCGCCGCATGATGCTCGAGGTCTTCGGCTTCGAACGATATCTCGCCGAGCGGCACGCGAAGGTGATCGCCGCCGACGAGCTACACGGCCAGCCGCGGCGACTGCTCGATCTCGACGTCGCCGGCGATCGCCTACGAGTCGTCGAAGTGCTCAACGGATCGCTCGAGCCGGACGGCACCAGGCGGAAATTCCACCTCGGGGCCATGCGCGGCGACACGCCGGCGGAGGTGATCGCAGCGAGCTACGGCATCAGTCCCAAACATTATCGCGAGGCGGTGCGCACGTGAGCCACCCCATCCCGAGTGCAGCGCTGGACGATCGTCTCGGCTTCCTAGGCACCTCAGGAAGCGGCAAGACCTACAACGCCGGCGTCGCGGTCGAGCGCCTCCTGAGCAAGAAGGCGCGCGTCGTCATCGTCGATCCGCTTGGGGTGTGGTGGGGCCTGCGCCTCACCGCCGACGGCAAGCACGCCTCGCCGTTCAACGTCGTCATCTTCGGCGGCCCGCGCGGCGACTTGCCGTTGACCGAGCACGCCGGCGCACTGATCGGCGAGACGGCGGCGACGATGGCGGAGAGCTGCATCATCGACCTGCGCGAGCTCGGCTCCAAATCCGCCGAGCGCCGCTTCATGACGGCCTTCCTCGACACGCTCTATCGCAAGGCCACCGGCGAGCCGTTCCATCTGATCGTCGACGAGGCCGATCTGTTCGCGCCGCAGAAGCCCGCCGGCGGCGACGAAACGCTGCTCGGCCACATGGAGAACATCGTCCGCCGCGGCCGCGTCAAAGGCTTCATCCCGTGGCTGATCTCGCAGCGCCCGGCCGTGCTCAACAAAAACGTGCTCAGCCAGGTCGACGGCCTGATCGCGTTCAAACTCACGTCATCGCAGGATCGCGACGCGCTCGACAGCTGGATCGAGGGCCAGGCGGACAAGGCGCAGGGCCGCGAGATCAAGGACGCCCTGCCGGCGATGGAAGTCGGCCAGGGCGTCGTGTGGCTGCCCGGCCGCGGCGTGCTCGGCACCGCGAAGTTTCCGCAAAAGGAAACGTTCGATTCCTCGCGCACACCGAAGCGCGGCGAGAAGCAGAAGCGCACGGCGGCGCTCAAACCCGTCGACGTCGGTGCGCTCAAAGGCCAGCTCGCGGCGATCGAAGAGGAAGCGAAGGCAAACGATCCGAAGAAATTGCGGGCCGAGATCGCCGGGCTAAAGGCAGAGCGGGCGAAGCTCGAGCGCCAGGTGCAATCGGCGGCAGCCAAGGCCCCCGCCAAGCCGGTCGCCGACAAGCCCGCACTCGAGGCAGCGGAGAAGCGCGGCTTCGAGCAGGCGCGCAAGAAGCTCTCGGCCGCGGCCGAGAAGCAGATCAAGGACGCGCAGCTGCAGTTCTTCAAGGACCTGCGCGAGAAGCTGCGGCCGCTCGATGCGTTTTTCACCGCAGCGGAGCAATCCGCCCGGGCCCGTCCGAAGCTGCAGGACGCGATCGAGTATCAGCCGGCGCCGGCCGCTGTTGTGCCCCGCTCCATGCCAAGCGTCGTGCCCCAAACACCGTCCTATGCCAAGCCGGCTACCCCGATCGCCGTCGCCGACGAGATCACCGGCGTCCTGACGAACCCGCAGATCGCGCTCCTGCGCGCGCTGGCTTGGTGGAAGAACATGGGCAACGACCAACCCAACCGCCGGCAGGTCGCGGCCATCTGCCGCTGGAAGCCGACCGGCAGCAACCTGAAGGACCGCTTGTCCGAGCTGAAGGGCAAAGGCCTCGTGTTTTATCCGCGCGAGGGCTTTGTGAGCTTCACCGACGAGGGCGCGGCGATCGCGCCGGATCCCGACATGAGCGGCTCCGTCATTGACGGGATCCGCGCGGTGCTCACGGGACCGCAGACCACACTGTTCGACGCGCTGCTCGCCTTCCCGCGCGGTCCCGTTGAGCGCGCCGTCCTCGCGCAACACCTAAATTGGGCTCCGGACGGCAGCAACATCAAAGACCGCCTCTCCGAACTGAAGGGCATGGACCTGGTCGACTATCCCTCGAAGGGCCTCGTGCAGCTGCAGGACTGGATCGTGGAGAGCGAGAGGCTGGCAGCATGAAGGCGATCACCATCTGGCAGCCGTGGGCGTCGCTGATCATGGTCGGCGCCAAGCCCTTCGAGTTCAGGCCGAAGAGCTTCCTGCAGTACGCCAACGCGCCGGCGATCGGCGAGCGTGTCGTGATCCACGCCGGCGCGCGGCCAATCAAGCCGGCCGAGGTCGAGGACCTGCTGCGCCGGCTCGGCGCCGACGACGACATGACCGGCCTCGTCGTCGACGTCGCCCGGCAGCTGCTCGAGCGCGTGCGCGCGGCGCACAAGTATCGAGGCCTGCCGCTCGCCGCCGGCCTCGGCACCGCGGTGCTCGGCAAGCCACGTAATGCCGGCACGATCTTCGCCGGTCTGCCGCACGACAGCGATCGCGGCGACTTCAACTGGGCGTGGCCCCTCACCGATCTGCAGCCCTTCGACGCGCCGGTGCCCGCGCGCGGCTTCCAGGGCTTCTGGCACTGGCCGCAGAAGACAGCGATCGTTGTCGCCGTCGTGGACGATGGCGAGGCAAGCGCTCCAGCCAATGTCGCAGGCGGAGTGCTATGCCTCGAGGCGGGCACCTACCCGGGCAAGATGGTCCCGATCGCCGGCAAACCCAGATTGCCAGAATGAAGATCTCGCTCGCCCAACAAATTGAGGAGATCGACCGCGAGCTCGAGCAGCGGCAGAGCGTCTACCAGCGCCTGGTCTCGAGCGGAAAACTGCGGCAGTCGATCGCGGACTACCAGGTCGCGCGCCTCGAGGCGGCGAAGAAGTCCCTGCAATGGCTGCAGGAGAACGAGCTGACCATCAAGCAGCGGATGAGCTATTAGGGCTCGATGCCCAACGGCTCCTACACCCTCGCAGAGTATCCGGCCGAGCAGCTCGACGTCGCGTGCGATGCCTGCGGCCGCCGCGCCAAGGTCAGCAAGGCGCGCCTGGTGGCCGCGTACGGGCCGGAGATCGCCCTTCCCGACCTGCGCAAGCACCTGGCCGCCGAGGCCGGCTGCACCCGCTACGGCAACATGCGGGCGCCGTGCGGCCTACATTTCCCCGATCTGCCGGACCTGATGACCCGCGGTGGAGCCGAAAAACCAGCGACATCATAGGACTGTCAGGAACTTTTAACCCTGTACTGCAATTCTCCCGGCGCCGAACCGGGAGCACCGCATGGCCACCGCCACCAGCCGTAAGGCCAAACCCGACCCGAAGATCCTGAAGGCGCGGCGCGCCACGGCGGAGAAGCGGCTCGATATCGAGATCCGGCTCGGTAAGGACTACGCCGAGATCGCGAAGCTCGATGCCGACCTGAAGCTGTCCGCGATGGACAGCGGCGAGAGCTTCAAGGAGGACTTCGGCGCGCGCGGCTTTATCGCCGTCGCACCCCCGCACGCGGCCGAATTTAAGGGCGACGTACCCCAGGTTGTCACCGAAGCCTGGCAAGTGCTGAAGCCGGCGGAGCGAAAGAAGCTCGTCAGCTCGGGACTGATCAAGATCGAGCCGCAGTGGGGCAAGGCCTCCGGCGGCCGCGTGACGGTGAAGGTGCTCTGATGGCATCGATCGAGCCCACCGTCGGCCGAGTCGTCCTGTTTTGGCCGGACCAGCACTTCGCCGGCGCGCACCACGACACGGGCAAGCCGCTCGCCGCAACCATCGCCCATGTCTTCGATCCGACGCTCGTCAATCTCACGGTCTCCGACAGCGACGGGCATGTCTTCGCCGAGGGCAACGTCACGATGCTCGCGGCCGATCAGGCGCGCGAGCCAGGCAAGCGCTGCGCCGAGTGGATGCCCTACCAGAAGGGCCAGGCGGCGAAGACCGAGCAGCTCGAGCAGAAGCTCGGGGCCGGCGCTTGAAACCGCCCCACAAATCGCGCGAGCAGCTCGAAGCCGAGGTCGCGGCACTCCGGTCCGATCTCGAAGCCTCCCGCAGGGAGTGCAAGCGTGCCGACGATCGCGCCGGAGCGTTGCGCGCCAACCTGGACGAGGTCAAAGAGCGCCTCGCCGCGGCCGAGAGCGAGAACAGCCGCATGCGGGGCTACCTCGACCGCGTGATGGAGGACGATCACACGCGCGAGGAACTCATCGCCGTCGGCGAGCCGGGCGGCGAGCAGCAGCTCGTGCCGAAGCGCAAGCACCGCGAGCAGCCGCACATCGTCGGTCCGATAGCCTCAAACCGCTGTCAGGACACCTTCGGCGCCGCCTACCATGACGCGTCGTGCGGCCGCGAGCCGAAGCGGCCTCGCCACTGGGTCACCTACTGAGGAACGCCACCATGACGTCGAGCCTCCAGGCATCCGATGCGGCAGCGGCGACCGTTGCCATCGCACCGCGCGTCAAGCTCAGTGACATCGAGGAGGCGATCGCGGCCCGCTTTGACCTATCTCCCAAGCACGTCTTCACCGCGCTGGGAGCCTGGAGCACCGGCGATGGCCGAGATGGCTCGCCGCCAACACGCAAGGTGGTAGAATCCCTCAAGTGCTTCTCGATCTGCCTCCTCGTGATGAAGAACGGCTTCACCATCATCGGCAAGAGCGCTCCGGCCGCCCCAGAAAATTTCAACGCCGAGCTCGGCCGTAAGCTGGCGTACGAGGATGCCGTCCGCCAGATCTGGCCGCTGATGGGTTTTGCGCTCCGCGACCGACTGGCGGCCGGCGCCTCGAGCTGACGAACTTCCGGACGCCCGTCCGGATCCTGCGCGGCGCCCACCGCGGCAAGCAGGCCTGCACCGTCTGCCCGCTCGAGCAGCTGCACCCGCTGCAGACCGTAGTGCACGTGCGCGTCGCCGGCTGCAAAGGCATTGTCGAGATCCCGTGCGCGCACCTCGCGCCGGTGGAAGCCGCGCCGCAGCTCGAGCTCGCGTTCCCCGAAGCGAAAAAGGCCGCCGCCGGCCCCGAGGGACCAGCGGCGGCGTCAAGTCAGGGAGGCATCAAGATGTCCGATAGGGCCGGACCACGGACGGCGGCCGAGGCCGCCGAAGCTGATGTCTAGCGGCGCGCCTCGAGCGCACCCACGCGATTGCGCAGATCGTCGACCGAGCCGCCAAGCGAGTCCTCGGTCGCCTTCGCCGCGGCCACCGTCGCCTGAAACATCGACTGCTGATCGGAGAGCTTGTCGAGCTTGGCGATGATGGCCTTGTTGCCGTCGGCTATGGTGCCGATCTGCGCGGTGTTCGCACCCCAGGCCACGGCCACCATGACGCCGCCCACCATCACCGGCCAGTAGGACTGCAGTAACGATCCGACCTTGCTGTCGTGGCCGATCTTCATCTCCGACACGTCACTTCTCCCCTTGCCCGCTCATCGTCGCCACCGCGTCGACGCACCCGTTTTCGGCCTCGATGCGATCGTGGCCGACCTTGGCCGCCGCCGCCCACTCGCCCGAGCGCTCGCCGAGGTCCTGCTGTCTCACCACGGCCGGATACGCGAGCTCCGGCTGCCTGCAGTTAGCGGCGTAGCTGGCAGCCGGGGGCGCGATTTTGCAGAAGCTCGCACAGCCGGCGGTCATCGTCGGCAGTAGCAGCGCGAGCAGCGCGCCGCGCCTGCGACAGCCTGCCGACCTGCGCTTTCCATTTTGCCAGCAGCCCATCCGCCCTCTCCTTGTCCTTGCTCGCCCGCTCCGCGGCCGCCTGGTTGAGAGCCGCCGTCTTCTTCCAGCCATCGACCTGCTGCTGCAGCGAGTTGCGCTCGCTCTGCACAGCGGAAAGCCGTTCGGCCGAGATGCAGTCGCTCACCGCGTGTGCCTCGCGCCAGGTGCCGTAGCCGTAGGCCGCGCCGGCCATGATCAGCGCGTAGCCGAAATAGCGCAGCGGCCGCAGCAGCCACGCCAACGGATTGGCTGCCGCCAGGTCGAAGAATTCGGCGAGGTAGAAGCCCGCGGCGATCATCAGCACCGCCCAGTCGTAATCGAGCGCGATGCCGGCCCAGGCCGTCACCGCGTGCCAGAGGAAACCGAGCATCATTCCCCCCAGAACTGTGCGTATTTTGCGCGCCGCACCGTCAGCACGTTGCGCACGTAGCCGCGGTTGATCGAAAACCAGCTCTGCCCGCCATAGGCCGGGCGCGGCGCGCGCAATTTGAGCGAGTGCGTCTCGATATTGCCGAACCAGCGCGTCGCGTCGCAAGCCGCTGAGTTGGCGCACAGGCGGCGGTCCCGCAGCAGGCTGCCGAGGCCGCCGTTGTAGCTCGACAGCGCAAAGGCCCAATGCGCGTCGGTGTCGTGCGCCGCCGGCACTCGCCGCCACAGCCCGTGCGTCATCTCGACGACCGCCGTGAGCTGGTAGCCGGGATCGTAGCGCGCGCCCCAGCGCCAGCCGCGCAACGATGCGTATTGGTTTTTGAGCTCCTTGAACTTGTTGAAGCGCTCGGAGCCGTCTTTGTTGTAGTCTACCGTGATCTGGCCGAAGCCGAAGCCGTATTCGCGATAGGTCTTCAGCTCGGCGCGCGGGTTCCAGCAGCGCCTCGAGCGCAGCGAGACGCACGACTCCTGCTCGACCAGGCCGGCCAGCGTCCAGGGCTCGGGCGCCGCCGGCCAGGCGCTGCGCTGCTGGGCCACCAGCAGCGGCGCGTATCTGGCGGCGCCGGCGGGAACGAAGGGCACCCGTCTAGCGAGCTTCCGCGTGTCGATTTTTTCGACCACCTTGGCGGGCGCAGAAACTGACATGACCGGCGCAGCCGCAATCCGCGGCCGCGCCCGCGGCAGCGGGATCCTCGCAGCCGCCGCGCGCCGCGGGTTGACAAAATGCGCTGTTCGGTTGACGGAACGCCACTCTGGGTTTGCAAAACGCCCGATTTCCTTGACGGACGGCACCGCCGGCTTCGGCTGGCAGGCACCAAGCGCCAGCAGCAGGATGAGCGCAATCCCCCTCATGCGCGGCCGAACACGCCCATCATCACGAACAGCGACGCCATCACCAGCCCGACCGTGAGCACCACCAAGCCGGAGCCGACATTGCCGGCGCGCGCGGCCGCGACGTGCTCGGCGAGGTCGATCTGCGGAAACAGATAGCGGCTGGCGATCACCGCCAGCCCGCAGAACACGCCGGCCTGCACCACCCAGGTGACCACCGTCTTGAGCATGACGGGGTCGATCGCCCACACGACGGCCGCGCAGATGGCGATGATCGTCCAGGCGCGCCGGTCGAAGAACGGCGCGAAATGCGTGGCGATGCGCGCCCACAAAGAGCGAAAGTCCATGACGTCTCCTCGGGTGAAAAGCGGAGCCTAGATTTGCTGCCGGGCGGCTCGTCCAAGCTGGCCGATGCCCCGCCCAATCCGGATCAGCGGCCGCTCGGCCAGCTCGAACGAGAGCGCCGCCCAGGCGATGCAGGCGGCAACGCTCAGCGTATAGAAACCCCAGCCGGCGTCGGGAAAGGCGTAGGTCGCGAGCTGCTGGATTCCTTATTTTTATCGCCGTTGCCGCCCGATCCCGAGGGCGGTAGGATGGGGAATGCCAACAGCAATGCCTCTAACGGGCCGTTTTCTCACGCTCGACGCCATGCGCGGCGTAGCAGCCGGTACCGTGCTCATGATCCATATGGGTGGCGTGCCGGCGACGCTGTTGCCGGGCGGCTACCTTGCCGTCGATCTGTTCTTCGTTCTCAGCGGCTTTGTGCTGGCGCACGCCTATGGCGACGGAACGCTATCATTTGCGCAATTCATTACGGCGCGCCTGATCCGGCTTTACCCGCTCTATCTGGCCGGCATGGTTCTCGGCACCGCACTTGCCGTAGTCAGCGGTGTGGATGGCAGATCACTCGCATCGATGGCTCTGAATGTCGTATTTTTGCCGAGCCCCTTCGGCGCCGCGACCGTGCTCCACCTCGACCTTTACCCCTTCAACGCACCTTCCTGGTCACTGTTCTTCGAATTGCTGGCAAATATCTGCTGGTTTGCCTTGCTGCCGCTTCTCAGCAATCGTGCACTGGCGCTCGTTCTTGCCATCGCAGCAGCACTACTACTAACCACCGTGATCCTGTTCAGACATGCCAATGGCGGCAGCTATTGGGACTCTTCCATCATTGGTGGTTTCGGCCGCGCCGGCTGGTCATTCTTTGCCGGTGCGGCCACCTACCGCCTGTGGCGCGCAAAGGCGGCAGTTCGCACCCCCCCGCTGGTGGTGCTGCTGATTTTGCTCGTGCTATTCGCTACGCCGCTGCCGCGCGTTGTCTTCGATCTTGTCGCTACGCTGGTACTCTTTCCCGCACTGATCTGGATTGGCGCAAACTGCGAACCGCAACCCTGGGCGCGCGCAAGCTTTACCAAACTCGGCGATCTGTCCTACGCAGTGTACGCATTACATTTTCCAGTGATGGCGCTCGCAGCCATGACGGTGCTCGATCCGCGTTTTTTACGTTGGCTCAATTGGCGTCCGGTGACTGCACACCCGTCGCTGCTTTCGACGCCACTGACGATTGTCACCGTCCTTGCGCTCTCCTGGGTCTTGACAGAAGCCTACGATCGACCACTGCGGTCATGGCTGTCGCGCACGATTCGGCGACATGGTTTTCGCCATCACGCCGCGCTGAGGAACCCGGCGTCGCCGTAGCCGAACATCCTTAGCGTGCCGATGCCGGCGCTGATGTCGGCGGATTGCTGCAGTACCTCGGTGCAGATCATGCGCAGATTGGCGTGCCCGTTGACCACCATTGACGGCGCGTTGAGGGCGAAAAACGCTTCTTCGCGCAGCACCGCGGAAGCCGCCCAGGTGCCGCCGCTGTCGCGGCTCGCGCTCCACAGGTCACCGCCCCAATTGCGGAAGGTAGCCTCGCCGCGCTGGGTCCAGAAGGCATTGACCCCGCCGCCGGCATTCGGCGTCAGGCAGACATCGTTGTAGGACCGCCAGGCCGTGCCGAGCTGGAAATCGGCCGACCAAGCCGATCCGTCCCACGCCGTATGATAAACAGAATAGCTCCCGATCGCGCCTGGCGTCCCACCATTTGCCCCGTCGGCAAAGATGACGTGCAGATTGCCGGTGGCGTCCAGACAGGCATTCGGCACACCGCCTTCGTTGCCGGCAATCGTCGGATGGATGTTGAAATTGGCGTCGAGCGACGCAAGGCCCACCGGCCATGAGCCGGACGCAACCGTTGTCGAGCCGTCGATATTTTTAATGGTGCCGGCGCCGGGGTTCCAGACCAGAACATAAGTGCCGGTCAAAGGCACCGTCGCCGCCTGCCCTTGCGTGCCGACGATATAGATATTGCCGGTCGATTCCTCCGGCAGCGCCGCGCCAGCATACCAGCGCGTTCCTGTTCCGAAGTCGGAAAGCACCGTAAAGGCCGAAGCCGTCCCGTCAGTGGCGATGGTGCAATAGCTCAAATATTGAGTCGCGGCCGCACTTCCGTTGCCTCTAATGAGAACGTACATGATCGAACCAACCATGACCGGGCGCGGATAGGAGCCGGTGGAGCATATGCTGGCAAGAGTGGTCCACGCACTCGGATCGTCGGCGGTCGTCGTCATTGAATGCTTAAGTGCGCTTATATGGCCACCGAAAAAGACATGCACTTTGCCGTCGCTGTGGCGCATCAACGTCGGCGCGCCGTGATCGTCGCCGCTGAGGCCGGAGACGCCGACCGTGACCGGATCGGTCCAGACGCCGGTCGTGTGATTGATGGTGAAGACGCGCGTGACGCGCTGGCCGCCGGTGTAGGCCTCGTAGGCGACCCAGGTGGTGTCCGTGCTGGCGACGTAGATCGATGAGGGAGAGGCGGTCTGCCCGTAACTCGGGTAGGTCGCGCCGTCGCTCACCAGCGCGTCGTCATAGGGATAAATCTGCGACGTCCATGCGATGGCCTGCGCCCGCGTCATTGCGCGCGACAGCACCAAGCAGCCGTAAAGCCGCAGCGGCCGCGTGGTGCTTTGAATGCCCGGCAGATAGCCGAGATAGAGCTTGGTGACCGCCGGTTGGGCGGTGAGCGTCGTCGCGGCCGCCGACCCATCGCGGGCCGCAATCAAATTGCCGCCGCCGGCGCTGATCGCGATCTTGGTGCGCGCCGCCGAGGGCGGCACGATAGCCAGATCGGTCACGATACCGGCGCTGGTGCTGGAGTGCCGCGCCTGTGCCGCCGAATCGGCGCGGAAGTAAAGGCCCTCGGTCGAGGTGCCGCCGTTGCTGAGGCCGAAGTTAACATAGCCGGAAGTATCGTTTTTCGTCCCACGGTAGTCCATGCACAGCGTGGTGGTGGTTGTGATCGCGAACGGGACGGTGACATATATGGTGTCGGCGACCCGCGTCGCCGCGCTGGCGTAGCTCGGGAAATAGCTCGTCGCCTCTGGCCCGACCTCCAACTGTGCGAAGGTGACGCTGCCACTCACGGTCAGCGTCAGCGTGCCCGCCGTCGGCGTGAAGGTCAGCGTCACCCGCCGGTCGGCGGCGGTGCCGACCAGGGGCCCGGCGGTCGAGGTGCCGGAGAGTGTGACCGTGCCGGTGCCCCAGAACGACAGCGTATAAGATTGCGCGGTGACGGTGACGTCCTGCGTCGCCAGCGTGTTCGTGTTCAGCAGCAGGTTGGTGTAGCTGCTCGCGCTGGTCTCAACGACCAGATAGCGCTCGCCGGTGACGGCATCGACCTCGATTGCCACGCCGTAGCGTTTGGCTCCCGTGGTCTTGAGATAGGGCAGCACGACCGCGCCGCGGTTGCACTGCATGGTGGCGATGGTGCCGGTGACGGTCAGTGTCAGCGTCGTTCCGGTGGCGGTGAAATGCACCGGGCTCCCGGCCGTCGCCGTGCCGGTGCCGGCAAGCGTGAGTGCGACCGAGCCGCTCCCGGTGACGTCGACGATGTAATCCTGCCCGACGACAAGGGCGGCGACGTTCTGCGTCGCACCGCTTTCCGAATTGGTGACTAGATTGTGCGGTGCCCACACCGGCAAGCCGGTGGCGTCGGTCACCGTCTTCGGCGAGGTGGAGTCATTGGTAAAGAAGGCGTCGAGGCCATATTCGGTGGTGACGCCGCCGGTCCTCACCGCGACGCGGCGGGCGTCGGTCGGGAAGCTGAAGTCGATGCCGAGGGCTTCGCTTTCGCCGCGGATCATCGCCAGGCCGGCGCGCTCGTTGGTGCGCGCGAACACCGCGTTGCGGAAAGCGAGCGGCAGGATGACCGCGCCAAACGACGGTGCCTTGGTGGCCGCAGCCACCGCCTCGCAGACAAAGCGCGGCTTGTCGGCCGCGACCGCGGCCGGCGCCGCGACCAGGAGGGCGGCGAGGCTGGCGGTCGCCAGCAGCGTCCGCCCCGCGCGGAAGGCCCTCATGTGCCGGTCTCCCCGCGCAGCCAGTACACGGCGGAGGCCCCGTCGGAATTGCTGCGCACAAAGACCGCGATGGCGGCGATCTCGCCTTGCGTCTTGGTTTCGCTGTAGCGATTCTTAAGCGCCGCCCCGCTGGCCGCCGACAGCGTTACTTGGCCGGCGCCCACGTCTTGCGCGATCACGCAGTTGAAGCCGGCCGGGAGGTCCGCGGGGCAGATCACCGTGCAGCCGGATGCGTTGGTGAACATCTTCATCCGGCCGAGATCGGCCAACAGCAGCGTGTAGGCGGAGCCGGTGACATCATCGATGGTGAGCGAGGCGATGGCGGCAATCGCCGCCGCCAGCTCTTCGGCGGTCGGCGCGCGGCCGAGCACCAGGTAATCCGCCGCCGTGCCGCTGCCATTGGTTTCGACCGTAAGGCCGATGACGCCGTAGCGGATGGCGGTCGATTCGGCGCCGGGAATGTCGCCGTGCAGGCTCGCGCCCGATGCCGCCGCGACGGTCACCTGGCCGAGCCCGCCCTGCTCCAGCAGGCATTGGAAGCCGACGCTCAGGTCGTTCGGCGCGGTGACGGTGACCGCCGAGTTGCTGGTGAAGACGATGAGTTTGCCGGCGTCGGCGGCCGAAAGCGTGCGCGCGGTACCGGTGTCGGTGACGACGCCTTGAACGAGCGAGGCTGCGTAAGAAGCCGCCGCGTTCGTCTCGGAGGCGGCTGCGTCGGTGGCATATTTCTTGGCGCTGTACTCGGTGTCGTCGACCGTGCCCCCGGTGTAGATCGCCCAATCCTTGGCCGAACCGAAGCCAGCGACGCCGCGTTTGAACGTGCCAACGGCCCATTCGTAGGCCGACAGGCTTGCGCCGGTGACATAGGCACCGGCGAGCTGGGCCCAGCTCTTGGCATCGCCGGCGGCAGGCTGGCCGCTGCCGGTGCCCCCGATCGCCCAGGCCTTCGCCGAATTGTCGGTGCCGGCTGCGTAACCGTCGGACTTGGCGGCATAAGCAATCGCGGTCGCCGCGCTCGCCGCCGCCGAGACCGCCAGCGACCAAGAGGGCTGCGCGAAGGTGATATTGCTGACGCCGAAGGTGATCGGATTATCGGCCGACGTCACCTCCCACTCGGTCTCGCCGTTGACGGTGCCCCCGGAATTCACCGGCACGCGCGTGCCCCTCACCACGTCACGCGTGCCGTCGAAGTCCTCCGCGCGTGACCAGTTGCCGGTCGAGACCTTGTAGATGCCATTCTGCAGCGCGCTGTCCTGATCCTTGACCAGCACGCGCGTCGGCGGGCTGGTCTCGGCGACGGCCACCCCGTCGATCGTCTGCTCGCCGGCGAGCGTGATGTTCGCCGTGGTGGCGCAGGCGCAAGGTGCCTTGACGGCAAGCCCCTCGGAAACGCCGGCGAGACGATCGACAAGCGTGCTGGTCATGTGGTCGCTCCAAACGAAAGCGGCCGCCCCGAGGACGGCCGCGCTGCAGCTTTTGAAACCGTTTGCTAGTTCGCGGTGCTCAGCGCCCGCCCAGCGCCCGGCCGAGCGCGGCCGGCAGGCCCTGCCGGTGCACGATTTGCGGCTTGAGCGCGAACTCGATGCCCTGCTTGTCTTTCATCGTGCGCGTCATGCGCTCGAGATAGCCGGGCGACAGCCATTCCAGCGTCTCGTAGTAGATCAGGTAGTCGATCGCCATCTTGGTATAGATGGCGTTGGCGAAGGGCATGTTCTCCGGGTCGCTCGCCGAAATGACGGTGCCACGACGATCGGTGACGGTCATGCCGGCTGTCCGCTAGAACGGGCTTGCCGACCGACCGGTGATCCACTGGTCCGTTTTCGCCGGCGACACGATGAAGTGGGCACCCTCTTGCTGCTTCTGGCGCTGCTCGGTGCGCGCCAGGTAGCCAGGATTGATCCATTCCTGCAGGCGGTGCCAGATCAGCGTGTCGAGGCCTAAGCCCAGCGACCACAGGCTCATGTACGGCGTGTTGTCGTGCACCAGGCGAATTGCGTCCGCGGCGCGCTCGCGCATCGCCGTCGCGCCGAAGGTGCCATCCTTGGTGCGGCCGCCGGCGTGCAGCAGATCCATCAGGATGTCGATCTGGCTGAAGGTCGGCCCGGCAAGAGACCCAACAGCCGAAAACCCGTGGCGATCGAACTCGCCGAGCAGGAAGTCACCAACGAGCGAACCAAACCCTGACCGCTGGCCGCCTTTGACGATGGTGCCGAAGGGCGAGTGCTCGAGCTCGGCGAGCGGGTTTTTGCCCTGGATCGCCTCGCGCACCGCCTCCGAGGCAACCCCGAAGACGATCGAGCCGACGGCGAACTCGACCAGGCCGGCCACCTTGTCCATGCGGCCATCGCCGATCGTGCCGTAGATCTCGCGGCCCCAGGCCCGCACGATCATGTCCGCCGGCCACAGCTTGAATTGATAGATCAGCTTAAGCGCGGTGTTTAGTCCCGTGCCCGGCTCGAAATTCTTGCCGAACATCATCGCGCGAATGCGCGCCGACGGCATCGGGATCGCAAAGCCGGCCCGGTCGGTGTAGGCGGTCGCGAGCTGCAGCGCGAGATCCTGCCGCGCCTTGTCGATATCGTCGGCGTTCGGCGCCTGCCGGCCGAGCGCGCCGCCCTGCGCGTCCTTCATGTAGGCGCGCACCTGGTCGTCGGAGAGCTTGAGCGCGTCCGAGGGTGTCAGATAGGTGCGGTCGCCGAACGTCGACCAGTCGACGCCGTGCAACGCCTTCCATTCGGCCTCGCCCAGACCGAAGCCGCGCAGCACGCGCTGCTCCTTCGGGCCGATGTCGGCGAAGGCCGTGCCGCGCTTGGCACCGAGGTGCGAGGCAAACATCGCCTCCGCATCGCCGCGCTGGTTATCGACGACCGACGACACGCCGGTCAGCTTGAAGAAGATCGACTCCATCTTGGCCAGCGCGCCGGCCGGCGCATCCGCGACGTCGTACATCGCCATCATGTGGCCGAGGCGGTGCTCAAAGCCTACCAAAGTGGCGTCGAGTGCCTCACGCTTGGCCGAGCCCTCCGCCCCTTGCGTCAGGCCGCGAAACAGCGAGCCGAAGCGCTCGCCCGCCGGGATGCCCCAGTAGCGCGCCTCCGCCGCCTTCGTCGGCAGCGAGGCAAAGTGCGTGAACGCCACGCGGCCGAGCTTGGCCATGCGCTGGATCGCCATCCAGTTCGAGGCGATGTTGGCGAGCGTGCGGTTAACCGGCCGCTGCGAGGAGCCGTCGATCTGCGCAAACCGGTTGCGCAGCGCCGGCTCCCATTTCTGGAAATCCTCCGACTTGCCGGAGGCCTTGGCGATCTGCTCGCGCAGGCTCGCCATGTCAGCTTCGATCTTGGCGATCGCCTTCGGATCGGCGTTCGGCGAGGCCAGCGTCTGCTCGAGCGCCGAGAGCCGCGAGGTCTGCGCCTGGGTTTCCTGCTGCAGCGAGGCCTTGATGAAATTCACGTCTTCATCGAAGGCTTCCTTGGGCCGCGTGCCGAATTCCTTCATCAGCGCCGTGCGGCGCGCGCCGATCGACAGCGCCTGCACCACTGTGTGCGTCGGATTGCCAACGCCGTACTGCTCGTTATAGGCGCGCCAGTCCTTGCCGCTCTTGAAGTGCAGCTCGCGCGTGGCCGAGGCCATGCGCCCGACGTTCGGGTGCAGCGGCTCGTCGATCGGCTTGCCGTAATCGAAATGGTCGCCGTTCTTCAGCGGCGTCCACATTTGCCGCAGCATGTCCTGCGCGTGCTGCTTGTCGGCGGTCCCGAAGGTGCGCCGCAGGTCGAGCCGCGGCATCGTGTCGGCGACCCACTTCTCCGGGCCGGCGGCGCGGATCGCGTCCGCATCGTGCGAGGACCGCGTAATGTAGCCCGAATAGGACCTAACCCAGGCCCCTTCCCGGTTGAGTGCCGCCATCGACATGCGCTGCCACTTTTGGATCGTCTTAGCGATCGAGAGCGCCTGCGCGTCTTTCGTCAGCCCCGGATTGCCCTGGCCGCCGCGGTTGAGCTCGAACAGCTCCTCGGTCCACTTGTCCTCGATCGTGCGCGAGGCAAACACCTTGAGCAGCCCGTTCGCCTCAAGGTCGCGCGCCAGGCCGCCGACCCACAGGCGCCGCAGCGCCACGTATTGTGCATCGACAGAGCTGCGGCCTTTGAAGAGCGGCAGGTTGATGCCGACGAGCTTCGCCTCGAGCGAAAGGCGCGCGACTTGCCGCTTCAGCGTCGCGCGCACCTTCTCCGGATCGCGGAACAACGTGTTGATCGGCAAGTTTTCGATCGCCTTCGCGGTCGCCGCATAGTAGCGCTGGCGCGCGATGCGCTTGCGCGCATCCATGATGGCACCACGGGTCTCGAGCGCGGCGCGTTCGAAGACTTCCTTGATCTTCTCGTCGCGGGCCTTCTGGTAGCTCTCGTCTGCCGAAAACCCATCGTGCTCGTAGCCGTCGGCGCGATCGAGGATGTCGTCGAGAATGTCCTCGACGCCCTTGCGCGATCGCCCGGTGCGCTTGGCGATGTCGTCGATGCAATCCTGACGTGACGGCATTTAGGCTGCAGCCGCGGCGAGACACGCCGCGCCTTCCCGCACTATCTTCTCCTGCATCTCCTTATCGTCTCCGATGTCCTTGAGCGTGCTCTCGAGCGAGTGCCATTCCTCGTCGGAAAGCTGCGGCTTCATGTCGGCGAGTAGCTGCTCGGCCTCACGCGCGGCTTGTTCCGCGGCTGTGGGCGCCTTGACCGGATCGATGGAGGCGGGCTCCGCCGTCGCCGCAGCATCCTTCGACTCGGCGACGAGATGCGGATCCTCGTAGCCCGGCCGCACGTCCCCGAATTGCTGCCAGTCGGCCATGTCCGCATCGCCAACCTGGGGGCGATTGCCGACCAGGTCGAAGTTGTCGAGCGACTGATGAAAGGCGTCCTCTGCGTCGCGTGCCTTGCCGCGCTCGAGCAGGCGCAGGGCAAAGTTCGTGATCTGCGGCCGGATGGCCGTGACTCCCTGCTCGTCCATCATGCGCGTGATGTCCTCGCGCGCCCGATGGAAGTAGATCTCGCGCTCTGCCTCGCTACGCTCCGCCAGGTGCGCGGCGTTCGCGTCAGCGCCGGCGAGCTCGTCGCCGCGCGGAAACTGCTTCTCGCCCCTCGCCTCTCGGTCGACCGAGTCGAGCAGATCCTGGATGGTGCTCTGAGAAGCGCCGCCGGTCTCGTCGCCATGATCGTGCAGGTAGCCCGCCTCGACGGCAGCCTCGCGCAGGCGGTCGAGACCGAGACCGTCCGGCCGAACGAGCTTGCCCTTGCCGCGGATGTTCGGGTTCTCCCCACCAAAGGACTGCAACAGATCGGCGGCGAGCGGATCGTCCTTACTGACGCCGCCCTTGGCCCGCAGGAATTCCAGCAGCGACTGCGGCTTTGCAGCGCGCTTCTCTGCCTTGATTTCTTTCGCCTCGGCGCGCGAGACCGGCACGCCGTTCTTGTGCGTGATCTCGACGTCCTTGTCGGAGAAGAGGACGAAGTTGTGGCTCCCTTCGCCGCGGCCGCGCGAGCCCTGATCGAGATATCTGATGCCGAGGATGCCTGCCTCTCGCATCGCGCGCGACGCATTGGCACGATTGGCCATCTTGTTGGTCGGCCCGGGCTCGCCAAGATGATGTGGCATGGCACGCGCAAAATCTTCGCCCGTGCGCGGCGCAAATCCCCATTTTGTCTTCCCTTCGGGAAGCAGCTGGCCGACGGCATGCTGCACTTCGGCACTTTGATCGGCGAGCGGCTTGTCCCAATCGAGCATCTGCTCGTGGGCCGCCTTGATTTTCACGCGATACACGCGGCCGAGATCGGCCAGCGCGCGCTGCGTTTCAGGCGAAAGGTCAAAATTGCGCGGGCTTCGCAGAGCAGCCGAGACGGCTTGGTGCGGATAGTCGAAGCCGAGCCAGTCGTCATCCTTCAGTGTCGCAAGCAGCCGCTTCTCGCCGGGGTTGAAGGCGCTGCTTTCATGGATGGCGTCCGCCGCCTCACCCGGCGACGACGACTCGTCGTAGATCTCCTGGACCTTCCGAATGAAGGACGCATCCGAGGTGGTGACCCGATATCGTCGCGCCACCCCCTCGTTCTCGGCAAAGTACAGGCCATGGCCGAACGACTGCGCGCCTTCCCCATCGCCGATGCGCCCGATATCGAAAGCGTCAAAGTCGTGCGGCGAGCCGTGCCAGGCATCGATCGTCTCCCGGATCCGCGGATCGACCTTGGCTGCCTCCTGGAGCATCTCGCCGGCGCGGCCCGGCCGCCCCGCCGTCAGGTCGGCGATCGAGGCGCGGACGACGTCTTCTCGAGCCGCCTCCGGCAGATCGGCCAGGACGTACGCCGGATGACCCGCCGGCAACGAGCCAAGATCGCTCTCGGCCGGTGCAGCACCCTCCGCCGAACCGGGCGCCGGCTCGCTGGCAGCGCTCGCACCGATGCCAGGCACTTCACCGTCGCCGTGGGCCTCTCCCTGACCTTCTAATGCGGTTTCAGTTTGCGGTTGTAGCGCTCGCGTCAGAGTGGCTTCCGGCGACCCGGGCAGCGGCGCGCCGGCCATGCGGGCGCGCACGTCGCCGACCGCGCCGAAGCCGGCGTGAAAAGCCGCGCCCATGCCGGCGCCCATCACCACCGAGCGCAGCGCGTCTGCCATCGTGTAATCGCGGCCGTCGGCTGTGTGCATCAGGTAATCGAGCGGCTGCAGCGCCGCCGTGCCGACCGCACCCTGCGCAGCGCCCTGCGCCGCACGCACACCAGCGCGGGCAAAGAGGCTGTCGCCGGCGTTGGCCAGCAGCTTGCCCCAGCGCGCCTCGCCGAGCACGGGAATCGAGAACGCGGCCATGTTGACCGGGTCAATCATCCCGGCGACGATCGACGTCGCGAAGCCGAGCGCGCCGGGAAAGAACCCCTGCGGCCCGCGGGCGATGGCGAGATCGCGATCGCGGTGCTCCTGCGCCTCCTGGATCATCAGATCCAGCACCGGCTGCTTGATCGACGGCTGGTCCGGAAGCGGCAGCGAACCCTCGAGGCCGGCCTGCTTGACCTGCGCCTTGGCGTCCGCGATCGGGACATCCGGGATCTCCGCCTTCGCCTGATCGAAGTTGGCGATGTCCTCCGGCAGCGGAGTGTCGGGAGCGTTGAGGCCCGGCAGCATGTCGCCGGCGGCGATCGCCAACTTCGCGCTGCGCCAAAGCTGGACCGCGGAAATATCGGATTGCGGATCGAGCGCTTCCGCCGCCTGCGCACCGAGGCTCTCGCCGAGCGACGACTGCAAATCCGACGAGCGGATCGGCACCGTCTCATCGGGAGAGGCAAACGTGTCGGTGAATGTCACGGTGTGAACATCGCCGACTCGTCCACATCAGTCCGGTTTGCCTTGTTTGCCTTCGCCATATCGCCGAGCTGCGACCAGCTCAGCATCAGCGGCTTGCCGTCGGTGCGCCGCACGAACTTGTCACCGTAGGCAAGATTGAGGCCGTCGTTATTCGGCGACGTCACCCATTTGCCGTCGCGCCCGAATTTAGAGAATGAGTCAGCCCTAACATCGGAAACGCCAATGTCGTTCACCGCCGGCTGCGCGCCAAGCTGATCGAGCTGGCCGCGCGCGATCTGCGCGCCGGCCTGGACGTCGTCTGGCAGCACGCCTGCGCTCTTCGGGATGCGATAGGTATCGCGGAAATCGTAGCGGTTGCCGATGAGCGCGTTGAAGGCCTTTGTCGCCGCCGACGTCGGATCTTCGCCGTCCCGCACATAGAGCGCGGCCAGTTTGCCCGCGAGACCGGAATAGGCCTCGAAGTCGCTGTTCTTGCCGTCGCGCTGGCTCGGCAATAGCGTTGCGCGCAGCGGCGCCACCGCCGTGTCGACCGCAGCGGCAGCGGCAGAAACCTTTGTGTCGGGCTGATCGCTCAGCAGGCTCTTCATGTTGTCCTTCGGATCGAGCCGAAGGATCCGCGTCATTGCCGTATCGTCGGCGCCGGCGGCGATCGCGCGCACCACCGGCTGCACGCCGGGCGCGAGCTCGCGCATCACCTGCGGCCAGTACTCACCCCAGGTCGACGCCTCTTGACGCACCACGTTGATAAGCCCGACGCGCGACTCCGGATCCGTCGCAGAGGATGCCTTGTCGATCGCCTTGTTGACGCCGTCGGCGTAGGCCTTCGGCAGAATGTGCTGTTGCTCCGGCGGCAGGCCGACGCGGTCCTGCTCCATGAGTGTCGTCGAGGCATAGTTGCGCGCCGCGGCCGTCCTGTCGGCCGGCTGCGCTTTCTGCAGCGCGTCGTAGGCCGGACCGCTCGCCGCCAGACGGTTGATCGCAAACTGCGCGGGATCCTTCTGCTTCTCGGCTTCCGACTGCGCGATCGCCTTCGTCAGGATGTTTTGCCGCTGCACCCCGTCGGCGTAACCGGGATCGCCCGCCTTCGGCTCGTAGCTCTGGATGAGCTGGGCTTGCTCCTGCGGATCGAGCTTGGCCACCCGCGAGACGTCCCGGCCAAGCTGGATGTTCGCCTGGTACTGCTGATAGGCCTGCGGACCGGCCGCCGGCCCTGCCCGCGCAATGAATTCTTCCGGGCCGATCGGATTGGTGACGTTGCCGGTGCGCGCGGCTTCCGCCTCGCTATCTTTCACGCGGCCCTGAAAGTCTGAAAAGTCACTGACGGTCTGACGCTGCAGGGACGTCTGCGCATGATCGAGCAGCATCGCTCGCTGGTCCGGACGCAGAATGTCGTAGATGTGGCCGCCGCCGGGCCCGACGCCGCCCATCTTGTCGCTCGCCCATTGCGCGACGCCACCGGCGGTCTGCCCGTTCAGGATCGTCCCATTTGCCGCGATCATCTTCGCGGCCTTATCCTTGCCGACGGCGGACGCGAGCACATCGCCCACCGGCGCCGTCGGCGAGGCCTTCGCCACCGCGGCCGCGCCAGCCGGTCCAAGGAAGTGCGCGAGGTAGATGTTGCCGGGCGAAGCATCGACGCCATTCTTCTGCAGATAATCGGTGTTCTGTTGACGATTGAGCCCCAGCATTTCCATGTTGAGGCCGCGATCGGCGCGAAGCGCCAGCAAGTCGGCATCCGATTTGTCGGCGAGCTCGGGATGCGCCTGTCGGATCAGCGGCAGCCAGGTGCCCGGCTCGAACTGGCCGAGGCCGTAGGCGCTCGACGTCTTCGACCGCGCCAGCGGATTGCCATTGCTTTCAATCTGGACAATGCGGTTGTCGATCTGGTCGGCCGAACCCGGCGCCGCGCGGAGATCGTTGATGACGCCCTGCGGATCCGTATCCGCACGCGCCACGCCGTCGGCGAGAGCGTACTGATGCGCCCAGTCCTGTTTCATCTTGAGCGCGGCTTCCTGCGAGATCCAGCCGCGCCCGGCCAGGCCGTCGACGCGGGCGCCGTAGGCACCGATGAGCTTGTCTTGCAGCTGCGAGTCGCCGGGCGCCGCCGTACCCTGGTTGATGAACGTCGAGCCCTGCTGCTGCACGTCGGCGACATTGGCATCTCCTTCGAGCTTGTAGGCCTGCTGGCGGACGCCGGCGACACCGCGTTCTATCTCCGGCTGCGCCAGGTCAACGAAGCGCGTTCGCATGCCCGGCAGGGCGATGTTCGAGGCCGCTTGGTCGCGGATCTGATTGATGCCGTCGGTGTAGCGCTGCTCGAGCGTCGAATAATCGGTGTCGTTCGCAAGCGAGGACTTCAGATCAATGCTCTTCGATAGGAAATCGGCGTTCGCGGTCGCATATTGATAGCGCGCCTGGTCGAGGATGACGTCGCTGCCGGCGGCGCCGACATCGGCGACGGCCTTGCCGAGGTTGACGCCCGCCTGGGCTTCGGCCTCAGCCCCGCGCGCAAAGGGGCTGACGTCGACGCTGCCGATCGGCCGCGCGCCAGTGACGCTCGGTGTCGCGCCGAGATCGGACCAGTCCGGAAGCTTAGCCATAGCCGACACCCGGACGTCCGAACTGGTTGGGATAGGCGAAGGCGCCGTAGCTGCGCATCATGCTGGCGCCGCCGCCGGCGATCGTCGCCATGGCGTTGAGGTTCGAGGCGCGCTGCTGCATCGTCCCGGCTTCGTCCGCGATCACGCCGGAATAGGTCGCGCCCTTGGCCTCGTTCTCGTCGCCGGTGGCGCGATTCTGGCCGTTAAACAGATCCATCAGCGATTGATAAGTGCCGCGCGAAGCGATCTGCTTCTCGGCCGCGAGCGGCGAGCCGACCGCCGCATTGACGCCGCCCGCGGCCGAACGGGCCTCGACCGTCGATTCCAGCTGCTTCGTCTTGAGCTGGGTATCGAGCATCTCGCGCTGCGCGGCGCCGATCTCGCCGCCTTCGTTCTCGCGCAGCTGCGCCGCCTGAAAGTTCAGCGCGTTCTGCTGCATCTTGCCGGCTTCCGCCGCGGCGTTGCCCCCGGCGATCGTCGAGGATGCAGACATGGCCGTGCCGGCCGCCGTCATGGCCATAGTGCCGGCCATCAGCGTTCCCGGATCGAAGCAGGCGCGCTCCCACCAGTGTGTGGCGGAGAACCGGTCATTCCACATTCAGGACGGCTCCCACACGAACAGCGACTCTTCAGGAAGGCGACAAAACCCGAGCGCGAGCAGCCAGCGATCGGCGCCCGGCCGATCCTCCGCGCTCGCAAACACCCGAGGCAGGCGCATCTCGCGCGCGAGATCGATCAGTGCCAGCCCGGCGCGATGAACGGCGCGCGGGAACGCGCGACCGGCGTCGCTGATGAAGCACGACGCCCACACGCTTCCGTCCGGCGCCATGATGAGGCCGCCGATGCCAAGCACTTCGTCGCCGGCGAGCGCCGTGATGCCGCGGGTCCGGTGGGCTGGCAGCTGCCCGAGCAGCGCGATGAAGTCAGCCGGCTCGCTCGGCCGCAGCCGCACCCTCACCCGCTCGTGTCCACGCCGACGACGACACCGCCGATCGTGCACGGCCGCGGTGCCTGCGCGAGCAGGCAAAGCCGCGCGTCGGTGTCCCATTCACCCGGGACCGAGATCGCCGCCTCGTCGTATTCCGACCAGATCGTCCCGGCCGGCGTCAGCTGCTCGGCTTCCTTCTGCGGCATGGCGTCCATCACATCGAAGCGCTGGCCGAACCTGACGCCTTGAGCGTCGGTATCGAACATGATCAACCCGCAATGCGGGATCCGCTTCTTCTGCGTCAGTGCCGTGCCCAGCGCCGCCGCATAAGCAAGCTTCGCCGACATGAACGGCGCGACGTAGCCGAGGCAGGCAACGATGCTGGACGCCACCTGCAGGTTTGGCAGCGTGATCTGGCCGCCGCTCACCATCAGCGTGCCGACATGCTTTGGCCGGCCGGTGCCGCCGATGTCGGCAAAAACCTCCGCCGGATAGCCGTCGAACTGAGCGCCGACCGTCAATGTCGCCGAGTTTTGCGTGAAGACCTGGTCCGGAGCGGTGTTGTCGGGAAGCGACGGCCCGAGAAAACCGCGAACGACGGCTCCCGCGAGGCCAACCACGATGTTCGAATGCGTCTTGCCGTCCGGCATCGCGCAATTGCCGGATCCGTCGGTCGTCTGCGTTCCGATCGCGGCGCCGTCCGCCCACACCGAAACCAGCGTATTCGGCAGCCAGGCCAGCTGCACCGTGTTCACCGCCGCTCCCCGATACACGAGATGGCAGTCGAGCTGCTGGTTGATCGCGCCGCCGACGCATGCGTCGCGCGTCGCCATCTTCTCGATGAAGCGGCGCGTCACGCCGTTGATGGCGCGCCTGACGACGAAATACTGCGCGTCCTCGATGCCGTCGCCCGGCAGCACGCAGTAATTCTCGATGATGCCGAGCGTCTGGATGCGCCACCAGGCTTCGACCTCGTCCTTGACGTCATAGAGCAGCACCGCCGCCTGACCGTCCGTGCGCGGCAGCACGATCTGCTTGTCCGGATGCGTGGCCTTGTCCCCATCCACGAAGCCGGGCTTGACGATATCGAGGTTGAGCCGCGTCAGATCGCGCTCGTCGTAATCCATCTCCTGCGCGGTGAAGGCGAGCTCGTAGACGCGATTGTTCTGCCCGACGAAGATGCCGCGCTTGCCACTCTTGAACGCCGCCAGCCGCGCCGCCCCCTGGTCCGAGGAATCGCGGATCACGACGTCCGTCGGCGTCAGCGGCTGGTCGAAGTTGGAGCTGCGCGCCGAGCCGATCGACTGCTCACGCCCGATCTGCAGACGCGTCAGCGACAACAGCCACGAGATCGTGCCGGCGGCACCCGATCCCATCGCCTCGTTGATCGCGCCGGCGTCGCCGATGGCGTTCCCGTCGCTATCGATATCGGCGAAGCCCGTATAGCTGTCGGAATGCGACAGCCAGATCTCGTCGCGACCCGCCCAGCCGAGCCTGCCCTCGTGAAAGCTGACGGTGGTCGGCCAGCCGGCGATCGAGGACCAATCCGCTTCGACCCAGTCCTGTGTGCCCTGCAGCGACGCAAAGGGCTGTAGCACGTCGATGTTGACGGACTTCGGATCGTTATAGCCGGTCACGCGGCAGATGCCGAAGCCGCCGCCGCCGGCATAGGTCGACACGACCGAGGCGCTGCCGCTCGTATAATCGGTGCTGGCCGCCGTGACGTTGAGCGTGCAACCGGTGCCGGCTCCGCCCGTCGTCGCCGCTGGATTGCTCGGCAGCGCCGTATAGAGACCGGGCGTCAGCAGCGTGACCGCTGTGACGCCACCGCCACCATCGACGCTGGCGACACGATAGGTCGCCGGGGTGCCGCTGCCGCCGACGAGCGTCAGGGTGTTGCCGACGATGTAGCTGCTTCCGCCGGCACCGATCGTGGCCGCGCCGGCCACCGGCGTCCCCGGCTTGAAACCGATGCGTTCCCAACAGATGGCATTGTCGAGATTGGGCGTACCACCGGTGCCCCCGGTGCTCGACGATACCGTGCCGGTGAAGCCGCTCGCCTGGGTCTGGATGTCGACGAAGCCCAAATCGGCCCCGTCGAACGATCGCTGGAAGGTGAGAATGCCGACGTAAGTGCCAGAGACGGTCCAATTGTAGTTCCGCGAGGCCGTGCCGACGCCCACGACGCGCACCGCGTCGGAGAAGGCGTCGCGCGCGCCGAGCGTTACCTGCCGGTTCTGACCATCCGTGAACAGCCGGAAGAGACAGCCAACATGCTGCGGCGTGAAATACGGCTGATCGGACGACAGTGTGCCGTTGCCGTCGTAGACCGAAGGCGCGAAGGTCGCCTTGACGGAAGCCGATTGCTGAAACGGACCGTCGTCGGACCGGTACAGCACGACCGACCAGCCGCGGGCACCCGGGCGCGATCCTCTGCGCTCGATCTTGTATTGCTGCAGGCCGTAGGCGGCGGTGAACACGATGTCACCGGACTGATCGTACCGGACGTTCGGCAGGTCGCCCGTGCCCCACGGCGTCGGCAGCTCGAGGACGCCGGCGTCCTCGATCGACACCGACGTCAGTGTCTTTGCGCGGACGTCGGTCGACTCGATCTGCAAAAAGACGGAGCCGGCGGGCGTGCAGACCAGGGAGTGTGTGCCGGTGTCGATTTTGGTCGCCGCGATGTAGTCCGCCAGGCCGTCCGACGAACCGGCGCGCAAAGTGACCGGACCGTTCGTGACGACAACGCGGATCCCATGCTCTTTGCCATGGTCGCCGCTGGCGACGGCAATGGTCTGCTTGAACCGCGCGAGGCCACCACGCGCGCCGCAGGTCAAGGTCGCAACGCCGGCGCCGATCGACACGGTGCAGCCGGCCGTCGTGTCCGCGGTGCTCCAGGAGCCGCCGCCGGCAAAACTGGGATCGCTGATCGCCGTCGCGACCGCGACGCGCTCGACCAGCACGTCATTGATCCAGGCGCGCATGACGCCGTTCGTCAGCTCGATCAGCGCCGTGTCGTTCTTGGCGAAAACAAACCGGACGAGCTTGGCCGGAAGATCGCTAAGGACTTCGCCGACGAACTCCAGGCCGGGCCGCAGCATCATCGGGCCGAGCACGAAGGGAAGCCAGTTTACCTGACACGCCGCCGCCAGCCGCATCTTGGCCTGGTCGACGCGGACAAGCGCGATCTTCGACACCTCGCCCTGGTTCATGGCGAAGAGTGGAAAATTGCCGGTGGGCACCGATCAGCCCTCGCCGGATCCGAACCGCAGACCGCCGGGGCCGAAGACGCCGCGGCGCGAGCGCACCAGGTACGGCACCGGCGGCAACCCCGGCGGATCGTTCATGGCGTCGATGCCCTTGGTGTTGCGCTTGGCCTTGATCTCCTTGGCGTCGAGATCGTCGGCCAGATCCTTCTTGCCGGTCAGGCGCCGCGCGCTCTGTGCAGCCAGCCGATAGGCGACATATTCGGTGAAGGTCGCCGGCCAGTTCGACAGGTCGAGCCCGACCTTTGCGTCATTCGAAATGTACGAGACGTAGAGCGGCGTCGCGTTGGCAAACCAGTAGCCGGTCTCTTCCGAGTATTGCAGCAGCGGCGGGTCGAGCTGCGGCGCGGCCGAGATCACAACGGTGCGGACCCAATCGTCCGGAATTGTGAAAGCGCAGGTGTAGCCGAACGAGGGAACGATGCTGTCGGACGCCTCGATCAGAACGACGCGCTTGGCGAAACGAAACAGCCCCTGGCTCAGACAGTAAGCGACGACGTCGTCCCACAGTGCGTCGAAGACCCGCCGCGGCTCGCGCTGCTCTGCCAAGGAGGCAAGCGTGCGCTCCTCGATGTGGACCAGCGCCTTGTTGTAGACGCCGAGCTTGTTGGCCATCGATCCTCCCGTCAGACATGCAAAGGGCCGCCCACCGGCGGCCCTGGCTCAATCGGTTACAGGCTGTCTCAGCCGACCTGGGTGCGCATCCACTGCGCCGCCTCTTCGGACGTGCCACAGCCGTCCTTGAGGATGCGCGCGTCGGTGAGCGACCCGACGCACCACTTCAGGTGCGGCCCCATGAAGCGAACCTCGTGGTTCTTGCCGCGCAGATCCTTGGGCGCGGCGCCGAATTCGTGGAATTCGAGCTTGCCCACCGTCGCCCGGTTGTTCGGCCGATCGCGCGCCGGCGCCGACACGGCGCGGACGTACAGACGGCCGAGATAGGTCATGTCGTCGGTGTGGACCGTGATCTCGTCGCCGGCCCGCAGCTTGTAGGCACAGTGCGCCCAGAACTCCGGCTCGAGCACATGCTCGAACGGCGTGCCCTGCGGCGTTACCGCCGCAAAATGGTTTTGGATATCGGCAGCGCTCGCACCGACGAGCTTCAGGCGACTCTCGGACAGGGCGCGCGGAAGATCCGACACGGCCGACGCGGCAGTGTCTACCTTCTCCAGGGTTGCAGCTTTAGCCATCGCAGAGCACCTCTCGGTTGCAGTTTCAGGAGTGCAGCAGAATGCCGCCTTTGCCGGGCATCATCTCGTGCATCGCTTTGACAGCCTCGGCTTGATCGTCATTCGACAGGATCAGCGGCTGCTCGAGCGCCTCGGTCCGGATGATCAGCGTCAACTTTGCGCCGGCAGGGAAAAGCTCGTTGATCCCGCGCATGTGATCCCGCAGGTGCTCGGCGATCGTGCGCTGGACCGCGCTGCGCGGCTTGAACAGGGCCATGCGGGATCCCCTTGAAGGAATTAAAAAGCCCGGCGCCGAAACGCCGGGCTCTCTGTGCCAGTCCGGCGCGCGATCAGGTGATCGTGGTCGGCGCGGCGACGGTTGCGGCTGCGCCGGACAGGCTCGCCACCTGGTACTTCTTGTATTTTGGGCCGGTGGGATTGATGGCGTCGACGAGATCGCCGACCTTCATTCCCTTGCTGGCGCCGTCCGAGAAGTAGCTGGCGCCTACGATGGTCGCGTCGCCGTCGGCGGACGAATAGGTCCACGCGTTCGGCGCGCGGCCTTCGATGCCGGCCACGACCAGGCTCAGGGTGTCGGGAGTGTAAGCCACTGTTGTGACCCTCTGTTGAGCGCACTAAGCCGCGCGCGGCGCGATGAAGCGCAGCGCGAGGCCTAGCTGCTGGTTACGTGTACTTCGAGCCGTCGTGGGTGACCACGACGATGCCGGCGTTCTGGAGCACCGAGGAGCCCATGAAGATCGAGGAGCGCGCCCAGTAGTAGGCGTTCTCTTCGTTGTAGCCCGCGCGGACATCCATCTCGCCGGAGTTGACCGCGTGGCCGAGGGCCGAGCGGTGATAGGCGAAGCAGCTCTCGCTGCTCGTGCCCACGCCGGGAAGATGTGGATGCTTCACCCAGTTGAAGCCGGCCCAGCGGCGGAAGCGGCGCGCCGGCCCGGAGAGCGGCTTGACCTCGACGAGATCGGCGTCGTTGAACTCCTTGACCTGCATGAGATAGGCCCACGCAGCGGGAGTCACGGCGAAGAAGAGATTGTCCTCTTCGGTCGTGTCGACGTCGTTCAGATCGAGCTTGGCCATCGCGCGCATCGCGAGAGCCAGCGTGAAGGTCTGGGCGGAGCCCAGATTGTTGCTGCCGGTCGACAGGGCACTGATCAGGTCCTGGTCGATCTTCCGGTTCATCACCTTGACCGTCGACATCTGCATGATGCGGCGGCCGTCGCCTTGCGACGCGAAGATGTTGAACTCGGTGCGCTGGGGCTTGTCGTGCCACTCGACCAAGGTCGTGGGGACCGTGGCGAGCGAATCGACGCGCGGCGGGATGTTGCCGTTGAGGCCGCGGGTGACGGCGGTCGCGCCGCCCGAGCCGGCGACCAGGAATTGCGCCTGATTGCCTTTGATTACCGCCTCAGTCGTCGCCGTCGTGCGGAGCAAGCTCATGCCCTGCTCGAACTGTGCGATGAACTCCTGGCGGTATTGGATTTGGAAGGCCGAGTCGGCCATGGTCCAATACTCCGATGAGCATCATGGTCGAGCCTCAGTTCGGGGTGTCCGCGCGCAGGCCTCCGGGGTGCCGCGCTGTGACGCGCGGGCCATCGGCATTCGTTCGGGGCTTCACATTGGCGGGTGTATTCGCTCAGCCGGAGCCGCGTGGGGCGGGGTGTCCGGTGAACGCGAATTGGGTTAGGCCGCGCTCGTCAATCCGACGATGCGCGTCCTAAAGGGCTTGCCGGGCTCGGCGATCGCGATCTTCGCGTCGGCGACCGAGATCAGCGAGCCGTAAAGCGGCGAGGCGCAGCGCTGCGCCAGCGAGCGCAGCACCAGCCGGCGCTGGTTGCGCGTGATCTTCGCGCTCTCGCACCAGGCGCGATACTCGGCCGCGTGCGCGAGCAGCTCCTCCATCAGCCGAAAATCAGGCCGGGTGATGTAGCGGTACCACCAGACGCGGATGGCATCATCGCCGCGCGCCGTGCCGTTCACAGCCGTCCCGAGCTGCCGATTGCCGTGCACCTTCTCGTGCACCTGCAGCTCACACGTCACCTCGATGCCGTGCGGATTGTAGATGACGTCACCCCAGGCAAAGATCGGCTTGCGGTGCGCGGCGTCCGGAAACGCCGCGAGGATCTCGGCGTAGATCGGCGGAAACGCCTTGATGACGCGCATGCGTTAGGCCGCGGACTTGGCGCGGTTCGCCATCGTCTCCCGCGCACCGAGCAGCTCGCGATACTCGTTCTGCATCGCCTCGCTCTTCCAATATTGGTTCCACTCGGGCGTGCCCTGCGGCGCGCGCATGTATTTCGTCTCGATCTCCGCGACGCGCGTCTCGACGCCGGTGAGACCGCCGCCCGCGGCCGCCGGCAGCACCGCGGCCGCCGGATTGATCTGCTTCGCGAGCATCAGCATCGCGCGGTTGAAGTTTGGATCATCGCCGAGCGTCCGACCTTCCGGCGTGCGCGCCGTCAGCAGGCGATCGCGGATTGCCTCCGGCAAGGTATTGATGAGGCCGGTCACCGCGTTATTGTTCGCGGTGAAATCCTTTCCCCACTCCTGGCCGAGCTCCACGAGCGCGGTCTGCTTGAATTGGCCGTCCTGCTGCAGCTGCTGTTGCTTCACGGTCTCCTGCTGCTTGAAGAACCAGTCGACGGCGCGATTGGCGGCATCCGAGGAAAGCCCGGTCTCGATAGCGACGTCCTTGATAAAGCCCTCGACCAGCGGCTTGTCGCTCTCGCCCATCACGAGGCCGTCGCTCAGCTTCACCGCGGCGAGATAGCCGGCCGCGTCTTTCGGCAACCCCTGTGCTTCGCGCCAGGCCGCTTTCTGCTCGTCCGTCGCATTCGCCGGCAGCGGCGCGGCGGGAGCCTTGAGCTCACCGCGGTCCATCTTGCCGCGCAGCTCGAAGCCCGACGCGGCGAAGGCCGACGGCGAGTCGTAACGCTTGAGGATGTTCAGCTTGGCCTGGTCGCCGCCGGCGAGCTCCTCGCGCCAGTTGTCCGGCCACTTCGCCGCCGCCGTGATCGCCGGCGCATCTGCACCCGCCGCGATCGTGCCCGCGCCAGCCTTGGCGGGCTCGGCGGCAGCCGCGGCCGCCGCCGGTGCACCCGCAGCGGGAGCAGCGGCTGCAGCCGCGGGAGCAGCGGCCGGTGCAGCAACTGCGGCCGCAGGTGCCGGGGCGGCGCCGGCGCCGTCATCGGGCGCGCGCATAATCATTTCGGCGAAGGGTGTCGTGCCAAGACGCCAGCTCATCGATGTTCTCCCAGGTTGGTCAGCTCGCCGCCGGCTATTCGCCGCTCGGCGGAGATTGGTCGCGATGGTCCGGCCGCATGCGCAGCAGCCGCTTGATCTGCAGCGCCAGCCAGCGCTTGCCTTCGGCAAAATCCGATGCCCGGCGGCCGTCATCACCGCCCGGGTAGAAACTCATCCGGCTTTCCTCGCAGAGCTTGTCGAGCAGCAACGCCAGCACGCGCTGCTGTTGCCCGGCGTTTGCCTTGCCCTGCTGCAGCGCCTGCAGCGCGAAAATGTCCGCATCCTCGATCGCCAGCGGTCCATCCGGCATCTGCCACGGCATCCGCAGTTTCGACTCGGGCGACTTCGCCTTGCGCGGCGGCGGCGTGGCGGGCCTGCGCGGACCGCGAATACCGGGCCTCACGAGGTCAGGCCGGATTTCTGCAACGCGGTCGCGGCGTTACCGACGTTCTCAACCGCGTTGGCCATCTTGCTGCCGTTGTCGGCGACGGCGCCGAGACGCGCGGCCGCGGCGTCCTGCTGCTGCTGCTGGCGCTGTTGCGTCTTGATTTGATTCGCCTGGTCCTTGTCACGGAGCCATGTCGGACGCGCGCCGGTGCCGGGCACGGCATCGCGGAAGGCGGTGTCGGTATCGACGTCGGCGGCGAGCGTCGGATCGATCTGCATCGCAGCGCCGAGCAGCTGCGCCAGGTTCTTGAAGCTGTTGGTGGTGCCCTCTTCCTCGGCCGCCACCAGCGGATCGCGGAATTTGAAGTTCACCTCGCGGCCGCGCAGCGCCGGCGGCATGTCGAGCGGCGATCCGAACGCCCCCATGTGCAAGAGCGTGTTGAACACGTCGTCGCACAGCGCACCGTTGTACTCCTCGCGGATAGGATCGAAGAGCGGCGTGGCGCGTCTGATGAATTGCTTCATCCGCTCGCCGTATTCGAACGCCGTCATCTCCTTCTCGTCGTATTCCGGCAGGTTGAGCACGTTGAGGTAGAAGGCCTCGTTGATGACCTTCTCGATCTTCTCCTCGTATTCCGTCCCCCAGTTCAGCCCTTCGGGGTGAAATTGCATCGGCTCGAGCACCGAGCCGGTGCGCTCGTCATAGTCCGGATCGACCCAGTTGATGGCGCCGGCGTAGAGATTGACGCCGCCCTGGATCGCGTCGCCGACGGCCTTCATTGGCGGATCGACGATCTTCGAACCTATCTCCAGCAGCATCAGCGTCATCTGCTGGAGCATGCGCCCGTCGGGCAGCGCCACGATCGCCGCCGGCGAATAGGCATATTGCGAGAACCCGCCGATCGTCACCCAGCGCGGCACGACGTAGCCGAGCTTGCGCTGCGGCACCTCCTCGAGGATGGTGTCGTGCTCTTCGTCGATGACGATGCTGACGAAGGGAAAGTTGGCGTTGCGCTTGCGCGTATAGCCTTCCTCGTCCTTGCCGAAGGAGTCGTACTCGTCGGCCGGCAGAACGATGGCGCGGCAGTTGACGTTGCCGCCGGGATCCCTCTTCACCTTGTCGTCGAGCTGGCCCGGCATCGTCCAGTTTTGCGACGCGCCGAAGCGCTGAAGCTGGCGCGCTTCCGGCGCCCACTTGCGGTGGAAGCTGTCGATGACCAGCTCGGCGCTCTCGGTCCACACGCAATCGCGCAGGTGCCAGCAGCGGAACAGCATGCCGTCGCGCAGCGCGTTGATCCGCGGCTCGATCACGCATTGCCCGGTCAGAACGTAATCGGCGTCGCCTTCCTTGGTCGCGCGCTTGAACTGCGAGCGGCGGTCGTTGAAGACTCCGCGCATGACGTCGTCGCAGCCGGCGAGCCATGCGGCCGCGCTGCGATCCTTGTTGACCGCATCGACCTCAGTCTGCGCCTTCGCCCAGGGCATGCCCGGCGGCCGCAGGATGGCGCTCAGTGAGCTCGAGAGTTCGCGATGCGCCAGCACCGGCCGCCCCGTCATCAGGTAGCTGGCGAACTCCTCCGAGACGTAGCGCACGCGGGTGAAGTCGGCGCGGATCGGATAGAAGTTTTCGGCGAAGGTCTGCCACAACGTGAGCAGCGGGAAACGCTTCGAGAATTCGCGGTCGCCGATCTCGACCAGCTCGCGGCAGCGGGACTTCATTTGCCGCCGAGCACCTGGTTGGAATACGCGCCTGACGTGCCGCCGAAGGCACCGCTGCCGGCGATCGTGCTGCGGCTCGCGGCGGTGGTCAGTATGCTGCCGCTGCGCCCGGAACGGCCCGCGGCGGCGATCGCCGTCTGGCGCGCCGCCTCCACGCTGGCCGGACTAAACGGATCCGGCATCGGCGGCGGCGGCGTAACCGGAATTGGATCCCGGTTAGGCTGCGCCTTCGTGAACATCTGCGTCATCAGGCGGCCCTCAATTTCAAATGCGGGATGGCCTCGGCTTTGCGAACGCCGCCGGTCTTCCAGTAGACGGTGGTGAGATCGCCCTGCTCCGCGGCCGCGCGCTCGTCGTAGAGAGTTTCGCCGGCGGGCATGTCCTCGGGGTCGATCGCGGCGCCGTCGCAGAGCGCAAAACCCTGGGCATCAATGACGTAGCGCGGCCGGCCCTGCACCGCGGCGGCAGAGCCGGTGTCCTGTGGCCGATCCGGAAGCAAACGGATGTTCAGCGGCGCGCGCGGCGCGTCGATGTCGGTGATGACGATCGGCTCCTCGAGCCCGTAGGCCTCGTTGAGCGCCATCGCCACCATGCGCATCCAGTTGACCCGCTGGCCGCGCGGCCAGGGACTGCCCGGCGCCGGCAGCTTCGCCACCAGCGCGGCAAGCAGCGGATCCTCGACACCGGTTTTCGGAGCGTCGCTCATCAGCGCCTCTTCAGGTTAGGAAAGCCAAGGCCGGCGGTCGTTTCACGCCGCGCGGGCGGCGCACGATCGGCGTGGAGCTTGCGATCGACGTCAGCGACGCCGCGGCCGAGCCGCTCGGCGATCGTCTCCGCGCTCGCGCCGGCGCAATCCATGCACTGCGCCTCGACCAGCTCCTCGAGGGTCCAGGGAACGCGCTCGCCGTCAGTCTCGAGCTTGCGGTCGGAGTAAGGCACCACAGTCTCGCCGCCGTTGAGGAAGCGGCTCATCGCCGGTTCTTCAAATGCGAGTAACCGACATTCGCCGTCTGCGGCCGGCCGCCCTGCTGCTGCGCACGCGCCGCCCGCGCCATTGCGCGGTTGCCTTCAGAGACCAGCATCGCCACCGTGTCGCCTTTGTCGGGCGATCGACCGAGCAGCTCGACGATCTCTTTCTTGTCGTTGAGCAGAATGCCGCGCGTCGTCAGCTTCCAATGCGCGGCGGTCAGATCGCTCTTGAGCTCCTGATCGGGCGGCAGCGCGATCGCCGAGCCGCCCTCCTGCGACGGATCGAGCTCCTCGCGCAGGCGCCAGTAGGACTCGGCGCGCTTATTGTAGAAGCCGAGCTTGCCGTCGCGCGTCTTCGACGTCGACGTCACCACGCCGTTGAACGCGACGACGTTCTCTATGCCGTTGTCCTTCAGCGCGATGACCGTGTCGCCGCCCCAGCCGCCGCCGACATCGACGATGACCGGACAGCGATCACGCCGCACCTCGACGACCTTCGCGGCCGTGATGCGGCCCGTGCGGTCGACCTGCTTTTCCGAGTCGAGCGTTCCGACCCAGCCGCCATAGCGATAGCCGATGACGCGGTTGTCACCGCCGCCGGGGGCAACGTCGACCGCGACCGCGCTCATCGCCAAACGCGCCGGCGGCTTGTCAGACCACCGCTGCATCGCCGCTTCGACCCAGGCCGTGGGAATGACCTGATAATCACTGTCCTTCAGGCCGACCGTGAAGTCGCCGTCGCGGTAGACGCGCCGCAACTCCTCCGGCAGGCCGTCAAGCTTGGTCGCGTAATCGGTGCGCGCCAGGTCGGGATTGTCCGACAGACGCGAGCGGATGAACGTGCGCGACGTCGCCCGCACCATTCGGCCGCCGACGTCGTGCGGGCCGGGCCCGTCGACCTCGCTGTCCTGGCCACCGATTTGCAGAAACCAGCGCAGCTCGCCGTCCTCGGCAGGCCGCGGATGCTTGGGATCGAGCCAAGGGCCCCAGCGCCGGAGGATCCATTGCCCTTCCGCCGTCGTCGGGCCGTTGGTGGCACCCACAACGCGGCAGCGCTGGCTCGGGTCTGTCGACCTGTTCCAGGTGTTGATGAAGACGAACTGGCTCTCGAGGAAGTCGGCGAGCTCGTCGTAGCCGATGAAGTCGCGCGCCTTGCCCTTGAAGCGCTGCTTGTCGCGCTCGAGCTGGCAACCGCGCAGCTCGACGAATTTCTGTCCCTGCCGCCACGTCGGCGGCGTCGATCGGTAGCCGGCGTTACTGCCGAGGATCTCCACCAGCCGATTGCCGAGATCGCCGGCGTCGGCGTCGATGCGGCGCAGAACGCGGGCGCGCTGATGCTCGTTGAGCGCCAGGCCTAGCAGCAGGTCGCTCTTCCCGCCGCCGGCCTCGCCGCCGTAGAGCAGCTCGTCCGCCTCGCAGAAATAGGCCGCGGTCTGCGGCCCGACGTTTGGCACCCAGCGATGCGAGGCGGTCGCCGCGATTGCTTCGCGTTCGATCGCCTCGCGTTCTTTCGCAGGGAGTGCCTTGACGCGCGCGAGCAACTCCTCGAGCGCGCTCATTCAGATCAGGTCGGATTGCCGCCCGATTGCGCCGCTCCGGTCGACTGCTCGGCCGGCTGCGCCGCGGGCTGCTGCTGTGCCGCCGGCGGAGCCGCGGCCGCGGCGTGCTCGAGCGCAGCGATCCGAGCCAGCATATCCTGGACACCGCTGGCCAACGCCGCCATCCCGGTGTTGACCTTCTCCTCCAGCGACGCAAACAGTCGTTCGGTCTTCGCCTCGAACGTTGCCTTGATCTCGGCCTCGAGCTTCGAGACGTCGACACCGCCGGCGCCGATGTGCTCGAGGTGCTCGGCGAGATGCTTCACCGCGTTCAGCAGACCGTCGCCGGTCTCGGCGACGAGCTGCTCGACTTTAGCTACCAGGCTCATGTTCTCTCCTCAGGTTGAAACGATTGATGCCGCCGCCGGGGCCGACAGGCGATGAGCACGCCTGGAGCGCGCGTTACCTGCATCCCGACCTTCAGGCGCGAGGGCCATTCTCCGGCTGATCTCGAGCGGACGCCCGTGTGCGCTAATCGATGCGCGCGATCAGCTCTGCGGCTGGACCTGGAACATCAGCTGCGCAGCCGAAAGGTTCGTCGCCGCGCTCTGCTGCACCTGGCCGGCGACGGTAACCGTCGACTCGAAGCTCGCCGTGACGTCGCCGGGAGTCGTCAGGTTCGTGACGTTGAGCACGTTGTCGCCGATCTGGACGCCGGCGACCGCAACGGCGCCGGCGCCGTTATGGCCGAGCGTGGTCAGAACGATGTCCGCGCGCGAGCAGGCGATTGGCACGCCATCGAGCACGAGCGCCGACTGACCGCCGGTCTGGCCGTCGCCGGTGATGCCGAGCCGGCGGCCATGAAGCCAAAGCAGGACCTTGTCCGCAATATTTTGCAGAGCCATCGCAGTCTCCTCGAGATCAGATGTGGGGGAGCCGCGGCGATCCGCGCGGCGCGGACGTTAGGTCAGGTCTTGTAGAAGCTCGCCGTCACGATCGGCGTGCCCGAGCTGATGACGCTCATCGTGGTCGCGGCGGGCGGGATGATGATCCACTCCGCATCGCCCTGCTGCTTCGCCAGTTCGCAGGCGGTGCCGTCGTCGACGTCGCCGGGCACGGTCGCCGGGCCCGCGCCGAACACGTAGAAGAAGTCCGCCGTGCCGGCGAGCCGCACATAGGCCGAACCGGCCGGGATCGCGATCGACTCGGCGGTCGCCGCGGCCAGCAGGCGCGACGACACGTAGCTCGGCGCCGAACGCGGATTGCAGCCAGGCGAGTCCAGGCACACCACCGCGAGCGAATTCAGCGCATTGGCCATGATCTACCTCGTTTGTGCCTTCGGCTTCGCCTTCGCGCTCGCCTTGGCCTTGGCGCCGGCCTTGGCGGTGGCAGCGGGCTTCTCTTTCAGCCGCGCAGCGCGCTCGAGCAGGAAGGCGATGCGACGCGCCACCTCGAGCTCGCTCGGCTTTTCCTCGCTCGCGTCGACGGTCTCAATTGGCTTGCCGTCTTTGCCGGTGAGCTCGTGCCGATCGACGAACATCTTCAAATGACGCCCGATGTCGACGAGCGCAGCACGCTTATCGAGCAGCTTGAGCCGCACGCGCTTGACCTCGCGCGCATCGTCGCCGGCGCCGTCCATGTACGTGTCGACGGTGATCTCTTGCACCGCCGCGGCGCGATCGCGCTCGAGCTCGCGGACGTCGCCCTCCATGAGAGCTTCGGCGAAATCCTGCATGTTCGAGAAACCGATCAGCGCCAGCTCGGCGAGCACACGCTCGACTGTGATGCCGGTCTTCTCGATCACCTTGTCGACGACCGCCTTCTCGAGCTCGGCGAGCCGTGCTGAGAACTCAGCATGCGTTAACAGCCGGCTCCATCCGACTTCCGACGCGCGTTGCGACGAATTCGTGTAGATCGCGCTGTACGCTTTCCACCCGACGCGCTCACGATTTGCAATATAGGCTTGCAAAACAGCTTCATGCTTGGCGTTTTTGAGCATCGCGTTCAGCGCTCGACAATCGCCGAGATAAGTCCGTCGCCGACAATGATGGTCAGAAGCTCGGCGGCCAGGCGATCGGGATGCATGCCGCGGCGCGCAGCCTCTTTGCTGAGCAGCTCAGCAATCGGCGCCGTGACCCAGCAGTGAACGACCGACGTCCGCGGCGGAGGCGATTCCTTTGGCGCCGGCGCCGTCGTCACAGGAAGCCCTTTCCCGCGTGGTCCTCGAGCTCGGCCTCGCGGCGGTCGTAGATCGCCAGGCTGCGCGGATCCGCGTGACGCGTGATCTTCATCGCCTTTAATGGGTCGACTCCATCGGCCAGGGCCTGCGTCACAAAACCAGCGCGCAGCGAGTGTCCGGAAAAGGTTCGCTCATCCAGTCCCGCTGCGCGCGCGGCGCGCTTGACGATGCGCGCCACCGACCGCCCTGACAGCGCCGCCTGGCCGACGCGGCCGTGGCGATCGATCTCGCGAAAAATGGGCCCATCGCAAATTTGCGATGCAGCCAGCCAGGCATCGAGCGCAGCCACCGGCTTGAGTGTGCGGCCGTTCGGCACCGGGATCTGATGACCCCGGCCCTCCTGGTCCGTCTTCGATCGGCGGATGTGCAGGATGACACCGGCGCCCCGGCGCTCGACGTCCTTGACTTTTAAGTCAACCAGCTCAGAGCGCCTGAGCGCGGCCGACAATCCGATCAGCAGCAGCGCGCGATCGCGGATGCCGGCGAGCGTCGCCGGCAGCCGCTCGAGCATGGCGCCGATCGCCGCGGCGTCCGCCGGCGCCTTGCGCACCGGCTTGACGCCTTTCGATCGACGGATCCCGCGGAGCACTGCCTTGACGCCTTCGGCGCCGGTCGGCGGTTCGTGTCCAGCAGCTTTGTGTGCGTAGCGGATCGCGGCGCAGCGCCGCTCGATCGTGGAAGGCTTGAGCCCGCTGTCCGCCAGGTGCGCCAGGTAGCGCGCCACGATCAGTGGACTAGACGGGAGCGCCTGCTCCAAAACTCTTCCACACCAGTCGGCGAAGTGAGCAAAATCAGCGGCATAGGCCCGCCGCGTGTTGGAAGACTTTTCGGCTGCCAGATAGGACCTAACCGAGGCGAGCGGATCGACGAGCTCGCCCATGTCGACTTTTGCTCCCTACAGGGAGGGCGGAAACTTCGACACGTGACGTCTCCGGCGATTAATTAAACAGGCGATTCCTGACGTCCGAGACTGACGCTTATCGGACACCAGAAAGGATAGAATGAGCTAGCTCGCGCGCCTGGTCAGGCCGCAGCTCCATCTGCGCCGTCTCGCCGCCACGCTCTGGCGTCGCCGGCGTCCGCACGACAAGCTCGACGCGCCCATCCGCCAGCAGGTTGACCGAGACGAAGCCGGGATATGAGCCGCTGGGCTCTGTGAAGGCAAAGAGGTTTTCGCGCGTGCTCATCGCTGGCTGTACCTCGTGCGTGACTCGTCAGCGCGGCCGCGGTCGGAAGCGAGCTCGTAGGAAGCCGGCCGTTTGCCGGTGCGCGCCCACTCCGCCAGCTGAACGGCATCCTGCCGCGCCTGCGAGCGGTCGAGGTGAAAGGGTTCGAGATCGCCGTTGCGACCTACGGCGCGAATGCGCCTGATCCGTTCGGCAAAGGCCTCGAGCTCGATCGCCAGTTGCGCGGTCACATGACGCCCTCCGGGCAACAAAAAACCCGGCAGCCGTCGCCGGCTCCGGGGTGAAATCTGCACGGTCCGATCCTTGTCAAGCTCCAGGCGCATGTCGAGCGCCGGCACGAGACGTGGTTAATCAATTCTGTAAAAGCCAAGGGCTCGGATGCGCCGCCGGCGGCGTCGCCTCGTAACTCATCAGCAGCGGACGCAGATGATCTGCCAGCGTGTCGAGCGCCTGCCACCAGATCGAGTACTCGATGCGTTCGAACGCGGCCTCGCGCGGATCCGGAAACCAGCGCAGCGGGCAACGTGCCGCCGCACCGTAGTGACCGCCGCGGCGGCCTTCCACGACGTGGCCCGCATCATCCTCGAATTGAACGACCGGCTTGCCGTTGCGGCCGATCAGCGGCTCCGGCTCCGGATCGCGCGACCAGCGCGGCCGCGTCCCCATGCGCGCGTGCATCGCGACTAGGCCAGGACAGCCGATCGTCAGCCGCGCCAGCGTAATTTCGTGATCGGTCAAGAGACCGCCGAGCGTTCCAACCATGGTGGCGCGAGTCGCCGGCCAGTCGATCGCCGCGTCGTCGAGCGAGAGGATTGCGTGTTCTACGATCAGCGCGTCCGGATGCGGCTCGCCCAGCGCCGCCGGAAAGCCCGGCTCGCCGGCGGTCTCGTCGATGTTGGTGCCCATGTCGACGAGGCGCCCGAGCGGGCACACATAGCCCGGCACATCGCCGATCGTTCGCTTCGGGATCTCGTAGCGCAACGCCCACTGCAGCAACTTCTCGGTGTCGATTCGCTGCCGCACCCGTTGCAGTCCCATGACGTTGTCCCGCTTGTCGCTTCAGCTCACCCGCTCGCCGTCGATCGAGATGAGCCGCGGCGGCGGTGCGCGCGCGGGCGCGTTCGAGATCCAGGGCGGCAGGGACGTCGGCGAAAACGCGACCTCGGCGCCGACGATCACCGACCAGGAATCGCTGCCGCAGAAGCCGCGACCTGGCGTCATCAGCACGGCGCCGATCGACACCGGCAGGATGTCGCGGCACAGCGCGCGCAGCGCCACGCCGGCACAGGCAAACACGGCCTCGCGGCTAAGTCCGAAGATCACCACCAGGCCTGCCCTATGCAGCGATATCCCGCAGCCGTCGGCTGCAGGTGGCGCGATGACCGGGCAATCCCCGGCCATGGCGCCGGCGGGCAGCAGGAAGCTCAGACGGTAAGGTTCGGGGAGGGAACGCATGCACTGACCCCTCCGGTGAGCAGTGACATGGTGAGGGTTGCCAGTGGCTTAACGTCAAAATCTCAGGCGGCGGTCGAGGCGACGGCCTCTTCGATGAAGACGATCTGGTCACGGTCGATCTCGACCGGCCGAGCCATGCCGCCGCGCATCTGCTCGACGACCACCGTCTCGCCGCGGTCCTCAAGGAAGCGGAATCGGCACTGCACGTGGTCACCTTCGAGCAGGAACAGCTGCCGGCACGTCGCGCGAAACACCAGCCAGCCGATGCCGTCGTGCGCGGCCTCGTAGACCGCGAACCAGGACTGCCCCTCCCGGATAAAATGGCGATAGGTGACCGGGCCGCGCTCGTAATGCAGGAGCTGCTCGACCGGCAGCGGCTCTTCACGGCCGAGGTGGATGGCTGCTCCCCGAACGAGAGCACGCTGCCCCATGACTCCGTCCCCCTGTGGCGACGGGGCAAACCTACACATCTTCCGCGTGCGCCGCCAGATGGTTACGGTAGGCGGCGGAAGTGCGGCTAGAACAGCGCCGCAATGTCCTGGGCGTCCACATCGAGATCGCCGGCCAGACGCTCGTAGCCCTCCGCCAGCGCGGCCAGGGCGCCAAGGAGATCGGTTGCCGTGGTGGGCCCCCGCATCACCTCCTTGGCCGCGCCCGGCCGCGCCCCGCAGATGCTTTCCCGGGCCCTGGACAGCCGCGCCGTCGCGGCGGCGATGCGCGCCTGCGCCGCCAGGAGGCGGTCGAGCTGGCCTTGCACGGCGCCGCGTGGCGGAGCGAACTGCCGCACGACCGCCTCGGACGCCTCGCGCGCGGGCCGCTCGCCCTGAGTGTCGCTTTCAGCCATTGCCTGTCCTCCTGCCGGTGGCGATCGCCGGCCCGAGCGGCAGCGGCGGTCCTTGCGCGAGGTGCTTCCTGCGCGCGATTTCGTCGTCGACGAGCGTCAGGAACCGGCCGCTGCGGAAGCCCGTCAAGCTGAGGCCCGCGAATATCTCGCGCAGCACAATAGGATCGCCGCCAAGGGCCGTACGCCAGCGCCCGATGCGCATCTGCGCCACCGCGGAAAGACACTCGCCGCGTTCGATCACCAGCTTCAAGCCGTCTGTGGACAGCCACACCTCGGCCGACTCGGCGGCGGTGAGGTAAATCCCGCTATCCCCGCTGTCTCTTTGGACAGCCTGCGGCGCTTCCGATGGTCCCGGCGGCGCTGTCGCCCCGGCCTTTCCGCCTATGTATGTGTGATCTGATCTGGTCGTAACCGTTACGGTGTTACGCGTAACGCTCTCGACCTGTGGAAAACTCTCCTTCTCGGCCCGACGCTGCGCCTGAAGCTGCGCGTTCTTCTTGCGCGCCCGGTGGCGGCGCATGCGCTCGGCCGCGGTTGGGTCCTCCTGGTCGGGGTTGCGCTCCCAGAATGTGACGACGTGATCCTGATCGAGCCAGCCGATCTCGGGATCCTCGAGCGCCGCATAGATCCGCGCGAGTTCTTCGGCGTCGCAGCGCCAAGTCACCGCGAGCGCCCGCAGCGGGAAGCCTTCCACCGAGCCGCGCGGCTGGTTGCCGCTCGCGTAGACATCGAGGCGCGCGACGAACGCCTCGACACGGTCGCGGCTGGTTTTCGCCGTTTCCGCCACGAGCCCCCAAAGGTCGCTCGACAGCACGTCCGCGTGCAGCCGCGACCAGCTAAAGCGCCTCAGGCTCGGCCTGAGCGGCCGCGGAGGCGCCTTGCGCAGCTCCTCGTCGGCCGCGCTCAGCGCCTTCTGCGGCCAGGGCTTCATGGTGCCTCGCCACGCGCGAGCGCATCCAGAGCGCCGTAATAGTAATCGTCCCAGTTGCTGTGCTCACCCCCGTCGGGATAGGGGACCGCCGGCAGGACGTTGTCGGGCAGCACGCGGCGCAACGTGTTGCGCACGGCCATGCCCGGCCCGAAATGGAAGCGCGGATCCTCTGAGCCCACTCGCATGCCGCGAGCCGCCTGGTCGCGCCATTTCGCGCGAACCTCCATCGGCACCGACAGCCGCAGCGCGGCGAGACACGCAATGCGCTGCGGCTCCGGCAATCGCTGCCAGTGCGCGATCGCTTCCAGCTCGACCTCGCGCGGAGGCTCCTCCTCGAGCTGGAAATCCGGACAGAAGGTGCGCAGCATTGTGCGATCGCCGGTGCAATCGCAGGCCAAGCCGCGGCTGCAGATCCCGCGTCTCATGCCGCCACCGCCGGCGCCGCATTCTCTGAGACCACCGGATCGAATTTTCCGGCCTCGAAGCCCCAGCTGTCCCAGTACGGACGGTTCTCGCGCGAGAAAATCTCTACGAGGCGGGCGTGTGGCCCCATGTAACGCTCGCACCAGGCGAAGGCCTCGTCCGGCTTGCGCGAGTGCTCGCGCGCCAGACCGACGATCAGATTGCGCTCTGAGCGGCTATGATTCGGCCTCCCGAGCTTGCCGATGAGGAACGGCTCGCAGGCCGACCGCACCGCGTAGCCGGTGCCGAAGGCCGTCTTGCCGGTCACCGTCTGCTTGTGCCAGGAGCCACCGGTGACGTAGCGCAGGCCCCAGCGCTGCAGACACTCGCCGACGCGCGAGCGCCCGGCGTTATGGTCGCGGAAGTGGCGTTTTGCGTCGCCGCCATCGAGCAGCAGCGGCCAGGTGCACCACAGGAAGACGACGGCGTCGCGCTTGAGCAGCTGCCCGACCGGCAGCTCGCGAATCTGTTCGAAGCTCATTGCTCCGTAGTGTCTCGCAAAGCTTTTGGCCTCACCTTTCGGCGACCGCATTTCGGTAGGCCAAGGCGGGTCGATCATCGCAAGGTCATAGCTGAAAGGTTTAAGCGCGCCGAACGGCCACGCGCGCGATTGATCAAGCGTCGTCAACGCTCTACCCCCGACGTTTCACGTGAAACTGAAGCTCATCCTGGGGCGGCCTTACGGAGGCTGTGCCGTCTGACCGGCGCGCGTCGCGACCAGGATCAGAAGTACGCGACCGGCCTCGCCCGCACCGACGAGGCAAAGCGTCTCCGGGCGAGGCCGATCAACGTCGGTGCGTTTAGCGGATGAGACCTGCGGCGGCGACCCTCGGCCCCGCTGCAGGCGGCCGCAGATCGCGGCCCGCACCGACGCAAACGGTTGGCGCCCGGCTGCCTTCACGACAGCATCCCCAGCGCCAGCATGTAGGTTTCGAGTAAGCCGTCCCGCCCGCGCCCGCGCGTAGCAATGTGCGTGCCACTCATGGCGCCATCCCCAGCGCAGCGAGATAGGTTTCGATGATCGCCTCTTCCGAACGCCGCGCGTCGGCACCGTGCTCCCGGTCGTACTCCCGGATGCGAATGACATGTTTGAGTGCGCGCGTGCTGTAGCCGGTGGCCTTGGCTTCCGCGTAAACGTCGCGCACATCGTTCGACAGCTCCTTGCGCTCCTCATTGAGCCGTTCGATGCGCTCGACCAGCGCCTTGAGCTGATCCTTGGCAAACTGATGCGGGTCGGCCGCCCGCGCGGCCATTCGGCGGATGTGATCATCCCCGCTCACAGCGGGCACCCGAACGCGCAGGCGTCGCGCAGGATCGGTGTCAGCACCGCGGCAACAGCGACGATGATGGCGAAAGCGATCAGCACCAGCACCGCGTTGCCGGCGAAGGAGGGCCGCGGCGGCGGGAATTTCTCGATCGTGCGCGGCCTCATGACAGCACCCGCGCGATGGCTCCGGCCGGCAGGTCTTCGCCGGCGGCGAGCGCGTCGAGGTGTAGATCAATCGCGTCAGCCACCACTTCGTGGACCTGCTCGCCATCGGCATCGCACCGGGCTCGCAGCCGCGCCACTAAGCTCTTCGGCAACAGCACGGCGACCATTTCGTGGCGATCGTCGGCGGCGACGTGCACAATAGTAGACTCGAGCATGCGCGGCCTCGCGGAGGTGAGCGGGATCAAAACGCGACGCACGCAACGAACAATCCACAGGCGTCCACACCAATTCACAGGGGGGTCAGAACCCCGTTCAGCGCCGCAAAACGACTCGACTCTCCGCTTGACAGCCCCGACAAATCAGGCCGCGCGCACCTTCGCCGGCCGGATCATTCGCCACAGCGAAGGCGGCGCCGCACAGCCGAGGCTCCTGAGAGCGTCGGTCAGCACGAGGAAGGTCTCAGGCGGGAAGAAGCCGGAGGCCTTCCAGTTTGTGAGGTTGTTGCTGCGCTTGCCAGTCAGCGCACGGACCCGATCGGGACCGAGCGCATCGATGACGTCGGGGACGGTTTGGAGGCGCCGAATCTTCATGGCGCGAAAGATTTACAGCGAGGCTGTAAGGTGTCAAGTTTGCTTTCTGCGCGATGGCCGCTTCGTCCGGAGTTTGAAACCCTCCCGGCCATCATGGCAGCCCCACGGGTCGATTCCGCTAAGGCCATCGGCGAGCGCCTGGCGCTCGTCCGTCGAGCCTATAGCGCATTACAGAAACGTGATCGCGAGATGAGCCAGTCCGAATTCGCCCGGCTATGCGACATCGGGATCTCGGCCTGGAATAACGCCGAGACCGGCGACAACCGGATCGGCATCGACGGCGCGATGGCCGTCGCGCGGCGAACCGGTGCGAGCCTGGATTATATCTATTTCGGCGAGCGCGCCGGCCTGCCGCACGCGCTCGCCATTGAGATCGATCGCCTCGAGAAGAGCCGCCAATCTAGGCGGGCGTGATGGGCGGGGCCGCCTTTACAAACCGGATTATTTCCGCGGCCCAGGCCAGCACGATCAGCGCCGATCGATGATCATCCGGCAGCTGTGACACGATGACGGCGGCCTGCCGCCTTAGCCATTGATCGTCCGGGTCGTGCGGCGCCTCCTCCTTCGAGGTTCGCCCCGACCCACGCCTCTCTCCGAGATCGAGCACCGTCATTGCAGCCCTCCCCGTTTCTTGCCTTTAGCGGGCGGGAATCATCGTCTGCCCGCAACCAGACTTTCGGCAAGGCGCAACTTTTCAGCGGTGGATAGTCCGAACAAACCGCGTCAGCGCTGCTGACCCGCTTCCTAGTCGACGAAGGCGCCCTGCAATCCACTTATCCAGCGCTGGACGGCGTTATACAGTTAGACTGTATTTTGTTTGACCGTCTTACAGTTCAACTGTAAGCTGATGACCGAATCAAATCGCCCGAGGGTTCGGCCATGGCGTACAAACCGCGTTTCGGCAGCAAAAGGCGCGACGAACTCTACAGCCGCGAATGCCTCGCGGCGCACAAGGCGGAGCGCGGCTCCCACCCTATCTGTGTGCATTGCGACCTGCCCGTGATGCCGGGACAGGCTTGGGACGAGAGCCACATCGGCACCCCGAAAGCGCTCGGCGGCAAATCCACCGGCGTCGGGCACCTGGTCTGTAACCGCCTCGATGGCGCCAAGAGCGTCACGCCGATGGTCGCCAAGGTGAAGCGCATCCGGCTGCGCAATCTCGGCGTCACCGGCCCGGGCCTTGGGCCACATTCCCTCCCCGGCGGCCGCCGCTCGCGCATCAGTAAATCCGTCTCGGGCGCGGTGAAGCCGCGCCTGACGCACGCACAGAAGCACGCCGCGTTCATGGCGCGACGCTATCCATTCCTGCAGGAGCAATCATGACCCCGCGCCGCTTCGACAGTGAGCGTGCCGAGTATCTTTTGAAAGAAGTTGCCGACATCACCGTGCCCGTGGTGATCGCCACCGCGGCGACGATCGGCGCCATCCTGGCAATCGCGGCTTTCCTCCTCGCCTCGCCGGCGGATGCCGCCGAGCTCGTCACCGTCGACAGCGCCGCCGGCCCGATCACCGTCTCAGCTCGCTTCGCCCCGAAGATCGTGCCGTTCATCGCCGACGTCGTCGCGCGCGGCTTTAAGGGCCGGGTGCACTGCTATTCGTGGGCCAAGTCGCACCGCCCCAATTCCCTGCATCACAGTGGCGACGCTTGCGACTTCGCACAGCATTGGGCGAAGGGGGCGCGGCACATCACCACCCACCCGGTCATGTACCGCGTCGGCGATCTCACCAGGGAATACGGGCTGCGCAACGGCTGCTCGTTCAACGACTGCGGCCACATCGATCTCGGTCGTCTCACCGCGCACGCGCGCCGCATCGTGCGCACGTCGCTGGCATCCGCCAAACCGTAGGGAGTAGGCGTCATGGCGAAGAAATTACCCAACCCGATCGACAAGCACGTCGGCGCGCGCATCCGCATGCGCCGGATGATGCTGAGCATGAGCCAGGAGAAGCTCGGCATCGCAATCAAGCTCACCTTCCAGCAGGTGCAGAAATACGAGAAGGGCACCAACCGAGTCGGCTCGAGTCGCCTGCAGCAGATTGCGGATGTCCTGGAGGTGCCCGTCTCGTTCTTCTTCGAGGGCCAGCCCGGGCGCGCCACGGGCGAGACAACAAAGATCAGCGGCGTCGACGCCCTCGCCGCCTTTTTCACCGTGCACGGTGCCAGGGAGCTCGCGGAGCATTTCACCGCGATCGAGCTTAACGCCGATCGCCGCGCGCTGATCGACGTCGCGCGCGGCCTGGCCGGCCGCAGCCGCGCCCTGAGCCAGGCGGCGGAGTGACGCGTCGGGTTGTTGCGTTCGTGGCGTGTGGCGTTCGATTTCCTCCCGACCTTGCCGGGGAGGCGCGTGGTGTATCCGCCTCTCCGGCATTTTTTCAATGCGAGCCCGCCAATGTCAGGACTTCTGATTGATCAAACGGACGTCGCGCAGCGGACCAGCGAGCGGGATCTGTATCGCCGAGAGGCAGCCGAAGCGCGCCGCCTCGAACGCGTCTGCCGCCGCTATCTGCATCGCGACATGCCGGACGCCTACATCCTGCTCGTCCTCGCCGCGCACGGGTTCTGCCGCGAGGATATCAAGCGGCTCTATCCGCACTACCGGCGAGGCTGACCATGGCCGTGCAGGCACTCCCCCGGACCTATATCGAGTTGGTGCTGCGCTCCGAGATCGAGCGCGCGCTCAATGCCGGAAACACGTTCGCCCTGGCCGCGCTCGATCGCGTGCGCGATGCCGCGGGCTGCGCTCCCGACCACCGCGTGAGTGAGCGCCTCCAGCAACAGGAGAACCGTCATGTCACACGCTAATGCAGCCCTTTCCCTTCCGCCCGGCGATCGCGACGAGGCCGTTCCTCCTCCCGAACGAATAGGCCCCGCGATCGCCGGGCGGGAACCGGAGGCCGCCGCGCGGCAGCCGCTCGACCTCACGCCCGAGCTTGTGCGGCTGCTCGCCACATCGATCGACGACGCGGCCGCGGCGCTGGGCTTCCTGCGCACGCACCTGGCCGCCGGCGACGTGGCGTCTGCCGCCGCCGACGCGTGGCGTCTCAATGAGGCGCTGACCATCGTCGACCTGCGCGCGCTCTCCATCGATCTGCGTCGCCAGATCATCGCCGCGCAGCGCATGCGCGGCCGTCAACCTGCGGAGACTCGCCCGTGAGCCCGGAAGAAGACCGAATGCTCGCATCTGCATGCTGCAACGATAGTCGCTGCGCGATCGCAAAGCGGCGGTACGGCGGCCTTTGGGGTGCAGACTACACGACGATGAAAGGGCTTGAGGCGCGCGGGTTTTTGCAATTCGAGTCGCTGCATCGTTGCGCCTCCGGCAATGGAGACCTCATCCGCAGATCGCGGATCACCGAGGCCGGAAGCGTTGCCTTGCGCACGGAGCCAGCCGAGGAGGCAGGGCCATGCTGATCTGTGTCGGCTGCGGCTGCACCGAGACCAACGCCTGCGTCACGGCCGAAGGCCCGTGCAGCTGGGCTTCGCTCGATCCGCCGCTGTGCACGGCTTGCGCCGACGGCGACTTCAGCTACGAGGACGCGCCGGCGCCGACACTGGAATGCGCGCACTCGTTTCTGTTCACCAGCCCGAGCGAGGCTCACTGCGTTCACTGCGGCGAGCCTTTCCGTGAGGCGGCATGACGACGTCGCTGATCCACACGTGCAGCTGCGGGCGCCATTTCATGGTGCACAGCGCTGACGATCCGCCGCCAGGGACAGCATGGTGCCCCACCTGCGGGGCCGGCGCGCCGGGCCATCCTGTTCACGCGGACCGCGACTCGCCGGCCGTCCCCACCTACGCAGCGAAGAAGCAGAAGCGATGACGATGCGCTTCAAATTGCCCCCAGGAGGCGACGTGCCGCCGTCGGTCGCGGCGCGCAGGCTTGGCCTGTCCCTGACGCAATTCGAGGACGCGCTGCCCGATCTGCAGAAGCGGCAACCGCCGTTTCCGTCGGCCGATCCTACCACCGGCAATTTTGACCTCGACGCGATCGATGCCTGGCGCCAGGCCCGCTATCCACACCTCTTCTTGACCACCCCGCAGACCGCGCGCGACGCTCGTACCGTCGTTAGAGCGCGGCTACGGGGAGTCGGCGGTGGGTAACGTGAAAATCCGCTACTACGTCACTCGCCAGCATGAAGGCCGCCCGAAGTGGGGCTATTGGGCGCCGTGTCTGGCGCGGCGCGATCCAACGACAAAGAAGATCGAGCCGACGCTGATGGCGAAGCTCGGCTTTGCGCTGGTCGACTGCGGCCAGGACGGCCCGCGCGCCTGGTCGATCGCGCAGAGCTGGAACGCCAAATGGGACGCCGCGAAGGCCACGCACGGTGCCGGCGAGAGCGTGCCGAAGCTCAATCAGCTCGTCCGCGTGTTTCCGCCGAACAGCCTGGGCGAGGCCTACGAGCGCTACCGGCAGACCGGCGCCTTTAAGGGAAAAGCCAAAGGCACGCGCGACAACTGGGCGCGCGGCTGGCGCCAGATCGAGCCGGTGTTCGGCGACGTCGACCCGCCGACCATCGGCCTCGAGGACATCGACCTCTGGTATTGCGGCGACGGCGGCGAGATCAAAGGCCTCCTCGAGACGATCGGCGTCAGCGAGGCCTACATGGTCATGAAGATCTGGCGGGCGCTGTGGAAGGTCGCCGGCACGATCAACCGGCCCGCCGGCGGCAAATATTGTGACTCGAGGGCGGACCCGTCGCTCGGCATCCGGCGCAAGACACCGACGCCGCGCACCGCGGTCTGGCGCGAAGGCGAGGCCGTGCGCCTGGTCAAGCGCGCCTGGCGCATGGACCTGAAGGGCCTCGCCTGCATCATGGCGACCGCCTGGGACACAAGCCTGTCGCCGGTCGACGTCCGCACCCTGACGCGCGCACAGATGCGCGGCGACGCCCAGGGGCCGTTCTTTGAGCTGCAGCGCGCCAAGACCGGCAAGGCGGCGATCGGCACGCTCTCCAAGCGCGCGCAGAGCCTGATCGAGCTTTACCGCACAAGCCTGTTGCCGGCGCAGGTCATCGACACGATCCCGATGTTCCGCACCGCAGGCGCCGCGCCTGGACCGAAGGGCGGCCGGCGCTGGCTGCCGCAGGCCTACAGCAAGGACAAGCTCGGGCGCGACTTCCGCGACGTGGTGGCGGCCGAGTTTCCCGGCGACACCCGCAAGCTCGCCGACTTCCGCCGCTCCGGCGCCAAAGAGGCCGAGCTCGGCGGCGTCACGACCGCCGCCCTTGGGCGCAAGCTGGCCAACAACATCGAGTCGGACGCGAAGCTGCACGACACCTACATGCCGGCGATGCGCCAGGACGCGACGCTCATCCGCCTCGCCGACGCCGCGCGCGTGCGTGGCCGTGACAAGCTGCGGGAGGGAGGCAGCCAGTGAAGTACCGGCCACAAAGAGGATCGCTCGCAGACGCTATGCGCGAGGCGATCGAATTACCGTCCCGAGAGGCGCTGGTCGCGCACCTAGCCCAGGAACTTGCCCTGCCGGTTTCAAACGAGGACGTGAGGGTGTCGCCTTACGGCTTCGACGCGCGGATCGGATGGGACACCCACATCGTGACCGTGCGCAATCGCATAGGCGACCGCTGGGTCTTCGGCGACCACGTGACGCCGGATTACTTCGGAGCGGTCGGTTTTACCGACGGGCCCGCGCAGCTTTCTAACCAAGAGTCGAATCGCTCGGGGGACGATGAGTCGAATCAAGCCGAGGGGGTTATCTAATGGTACTGAAAAATAAGAAGAAATTGGCGGGAGCGACGGGACTCGAACCCGCGGCCTCTGCCGTGACAGGGCAGCGCTCTAACCAACTGAGCTACGCCCCCGCGGGCGTGGGGAGGAGTTAAAGGCGGGATTGTCCCAAGTCAAGGACAACCC
>Ga0207933_1000279_pt1 | contig 53220 bp, 62 predicted proteins | sample NGESurdeep092012_4_FD_184488 | JGI IMG/M metagenome (GOLD analysis project Ga0207933, IMG submission 184488) | Arctic peat soil microbial communities from Barrow, Alaska - NGEE Surface sample F53-3 deep-092012 (SPAdes) | ecosystem: Environmental > Terrestrial > Soil > Wetlands > Peat ... | reverse complement strand
AATACTGATTTCAGGCTAAATGTAAGGGTGATCAATGAAAATCCGTGTTGCAACCTTTTTGCTTATAACCTCTTTCTGAGATCGCAAAAATAGGAATTAAAAAACTTAAAGGTTGACTGGCATTTGCTTCAGCTTCCGCACTTTTTTGCAGACCCTCTGACAGATGGGGTACCCCGAAGAAATTATGTGATAATCAATTTCGCCGAAAAAATAATTCTCATAGGTGGCACCCAATACACCGGAGAAATAAAGAAATCGGTATTCAGCTTTTAAACTTTATCCTGCCAAAGGAAAAAAATGTATTAGCATGCATTGCGCTGCCAATGTAGGAAAACAAGGAGACACCGCTCTTTTTTTTGGATTGAGTGGCACTGGTAAAACAACCCTTAGCGCTACCCCTGAAAGAATTTTGATAGGCGATGATGAACATGGATGGGACGATCATTCTGTATTTAATATCGAAGGGGGATGTTATGCCAAGGTCATTAATCTCGAAGCGGCAAAAGAACCAGAAATTTATAAAGCCGTCAGGTTTGGGGCCGTGGTGGAAAACGTTTCTTTTTTCAGGGGAACCAATACTGTTGATTTTTCCTGCAAAAAAATAACAGAGTATACACGGGTAAGCTACCCAATAGATTATATCAGCAATGCTTTACAACCTTCTGTTGGCAACATTCCGGCTAATATCTTTTTTTTAACGGCGGACGCGTTTGGGGTTTTGCCGCCCATAAGTAAACTCTCCATTTCACAAGCGATGTATTTTTTTATCAGCGGATACACTGCTAAAGTTGCGGGCACCGAAGAAGGGGTTATAGAACCTAAGCCAACTTTCAGCGCCTGTTTTGGAGCACCATTCCTGCCATTGCATCCTGTTGTTTATGCTGCTATGTTGGAGAAAAAAATAAATGAATATCAGCCGTGTGTTTGGCTGATAAATACCGGATGGACTGGTGGGGGATATGGAGTGGGAAAAAGAATGAAGCTTGAATATACAAGAGCAATGGTTAAAGCTGCCCTTGAAGGAAAACTGGAAAAAGTAAGCTACCGTTCTCATAATTTGTTTGGGTTAATGACACCAACATCATGCCCGGGAGTCCCTTCCATGGTATTGGATCCTGAACTAACCTGGGAAAATAAAGAAAGCTATATGGATGCGGCTAACAAGCTTGCAGGTTATTTTATAAGGAATTTTGAAAAATATAGTGGATTTGTAAGCAGGGAGATCATAGAGGCAGGGCCAAAAATTAATTAAAAAGTGGAATGTATGGTTAACAGGAATGTATTAACATTGGATGAATTTACACTCAGGGAAATGCGCGCATTCCCCAGGGCGACAGGTGAGCTGGCAGGCCTTTTAAGGGATATAGGCCTGGCAGCCAAACGTGTAAATGTAGAAGTAAATAAAGCGGGGTTGGTAGATATCCTGGGAAACACTGGAGATATCAACGTGCAAGGAGAAGAGGTGAAAAAATTGGATGAATATGCCAATAGTCAGTTCACCGGCGTTTTGAGGCATGGAATAAGTTGTGCGGGGAATTGCAAGTGAAGAACTTGATGATATCGTAGGTTTTGACAATGCCATTAGCAGGAATTCAAAATATATTTGCATGTTTGACCCGCTTGACGGAAGCAGTAATATAGATGTCAATGTATCTATCGGCACTATTTTCAGTGTTTACCGTAGGGTTACCGAGACAGGGCATTTGGGTAAAGCCTGAAGATTTTCTACAGTCCGGCACCAGGCAGGTTGCCGCGGGCTATATCATTTATGGCTCCTCTACCATTCTTGTGTATGCTACCAAAAGAGGCGTGAACGGATTTACGCTGGACCCATCTATTGGTGAATTTTGTTTAAGCCATCCCGGCATTCGTTGCCCCGAAAGCGGTAAAATATATTCAGTAAATCATGATAATTTTTTTCAGTTTGATGCAGAAGTAAAAAACTATATTACCAAATGCCAGGAAAAGAATGAAACTAACGGTGGCCCATATACGCAAAGGTATATCGGCAGTATGGTTGCTGATGTACATCGTAACTTAATAAAAGGAGGGATTTTTTTCTACCCGGCTACTTCAGTAAAGCCAAATGGAAAGCTACGTCTATTATATGAATGCAATCCCCTCGCCTATATTATTGAGGTAGCGGGCGGAAAAGCTACGGATGGAAAACAAAGGATCCTTGAGAAAGAGCCTGCAGAATTACATGAGCGTTCCCCTTTTTTTATTGGAAGTAAAAAAATGATGGAAGAGTTTGAAGATGAAACCAGTTAAATGCAAATTAAAATCCCTCCATTTTCATTCTTTGAACAAGAGATCACTTAGTGTAAAACACTTACGTAAAAAATACATTCAAACTTTTATTATAATCGGCTTTTATACTGATTAATCGAATGTGAAATATTACCAAATTTGAGGAAAACAAACTCTGCTAATCTTTGCATCTTACTGATTACGATATTGAATGTATTAATAAAGCAAAAGAACTCATTGATGCCAATCTGGGAACGCATTTTACCATTGATTTTATCGCGGTCAAAGTAACAATAGGGAAAACGAAGCTCACGATTGGATTCAGGCAGTATTATGGCATGGGTTTGTATAGCTATTTACGCAAACAGAGAATGATTAAGGCAGCTGAACAGATGGCCGAAACCCGAAGGACTATAAAACAAATAGCCGGAGATACCGGCTTTAAGTATGCCTCCAATTTTACTAAGGCGTTTGCCGCTTACCATGGATTAACTCCAGGTAAATACAGGGAGCTATTTTCAGTTCATTAATGACCGGAAATTCAAACTTAACAAGGCTTAAATCCACTTTCCTTGATTGTCCTGGCGCTTTTGTATCCTATCTATATGGGCCCAGGGATATTTCTGGCCATGCTGTTTGGGTTTTGCGATACTAGTCATTATTATATTGCGCCAAATGTAGTCTATCCATAACCGTTATAGCTGTTTCTAATGTAACACCTCTCAAAAAATAAATCCGATTGAATAATGATTGCGTCCAAACGAATAAGGTTTAACCGGGAGCTTTGTGGTTATAAATATAACTTCCGGAAAATGAAGCATCAAATTTCAAAAATGGTTTTCCAGGTCGCAAAATTCGGACTCATCCTGGTTTTTACTTACACGGGTATCAGTAAACTTTCAGGACATGAACAGTTTGCGGCACAGTTAGATCTGCAATCCATTTTTGCGCCCATCTCTCTTTTTCTTTCCTGGTTGTTGCCGGTGGTTGAACTCCTTATCGTTCTTTTCATCCTGTTTGAACGAACGCTGCTTTTAGGCTTGATATCGGCCACTTTTTTAATGACTGCCTTTACAATATATATAGGAGGGATGCTTCTTTTTCAAAGGTCACTTCCATGCAGTTGCGGTGGTGTAATTGCACAGATGACGTGGAAGGAGCATTTGATCTTTAATTTCTTTTTCATGTGCCTTGCATGGATTGCGCTTATTTATAACTATAAACAAACTACTCAACGCATTAGTACTAATACAAAGGAAGTAAGCTGAAAACCTTTAACAGAGTAAGCGATATTTTTTAATAATAAAACAATGCCTCCTGCATTGAACTTTCATCACATTATTTAACTATAAAGTTTTTGTTGCTTTTTGAATCATAAAAGCATCCATTATTATGATAAAGAAATATGGAACCGGCCTTTTGGCCATTATTATTGCAATCGGCGGTTTTGCGTTTACGAAACCCGCAACAAGTAAGCCACTTGCGACCAAGATTTTTCAGTACCAGGCACCGGCTTTAAATCCCTATAGCCAGGCTAATGTTGAAAAGCAGAGCAACTGGGTGGAAACTTCGCTTTCCGGCACAACCTGCAACACTAACCTGGATCGGGCCTGCCAACTTCAGGTAGATAATTCATTTATCAACCCTGATCATACTTTGAAATCATCCTTTATGATCGTTGCATCACAGGCTACTTCCGGTAATTATTATGTATCAGGGGGAAGCGCATCGGATATTTTCAACAGAGATTGATAGTGATCAAATTTGCTTAAATTCAAAAGAGGTTGCCAAGGGAGCAGCCTCTTTTTTTAAGAAGAAATTCGTTACCACTAATTTCTATATCAGTTCTGTTTCATCCCGGTAAGATCAATAATGTCGATTGGAATCGGCAGAGCATAACGATTGTCATTGGGAGGCAGACTATAAACCATTCCACCGAATTTTCTCGTGGGTACGATATTAAATCCTTCTTTGTTAAGCCGTTTAATATCTATCCACCGCAGGCCTCTGAACAACAATTCCTTTCTTCTTTCTGTGAGTATTATATGTAGAGCCGAATCCCTGGTATTAGCTGTTAAGGGAATATAAGTTACTGTAACATTCCATCGTTTTTGAAGCAGTTGATTTAAAACATCCATTCCCCCGGAAATATTATTAGTTCTAACCATGCATTCTGCTTCTGTAAGATACATTTCGTCTGTGGCGATTCCTGTGAAAAGAATATTTTTATTAGCGCTGTACGTTCCTTTAAACTTGGTATAGCCACTATTTTGTACAAAGTACGCTTGCTTTCGTAAATCGTTGCTATCATACAATGAATATAGTACAGTATCGGTAAAACCATTTGAATAGGAATGTAGGAAAACGGAATTAAACATTTCTGTGTAAAACACGGTCTCTTTATTAAATTTTTTAAATGGAGCATTACCGCTAAGGCTTCCGTTTATATCTGCATCATTATTAAAGTCCATTAAATCATCCTTGATCGCAAGACAAGCTGCTGAATATTTCAAGGCACTATCATATAACCTCATAGATAGGTAAGCACGGGCGAGTAAGCCAAAAGCTGCAGCCCTTGAAGGACGCATCACATGCAAAGGATGTACAGGTAAATAGGAAAGGGACTCCCGGGCATCCGCTATAATTTGCTGGTAGCTTTCTTTTACAGTGGATCGTTTAGAGGGAACGTTAAAGTCCGAACCTAATCTCAAAACAATTCCAAGATCGGTGGAAGAAGTGGTTTCATCATACGCTTTTGAATATTGCCATACCAGGTTCAAAAATGAATAGGCGCGGTAAAACAAGGAAGAACCTTTAACATTATTCCACTGTTGTTCATTGAAGGTAGTTTTTGGGATGGAAGCAAGTGTTTCCAGGCAGACATTGGCATTATAGACAGGTAAATAATTTTTTGACCAGTCATTCTGGAATTTGAATTGGTTAAAATCCCATGTATAGATTTGCTTGTATGCTGTAGGCATTGAGAGAACCCTATCTTCAGTTAAAAAGTAATCATCCGCTGAAGATTCCTCCAGGGAGGGAGTTACTGAATTCATAGTAAACGCATCATCCAGGAGGCCCTGGAGGTCATTAAGCGTTTTAGGCACCACAAGTGAATCATTTGATTTTTTGTCAAGGTATTTTTTACAACCTGGTAGCGTTGCCAGTAGAGTTGTAAAAAATAATAAGAAAAGAGCTTGTTTCATTTTGAATATTTTTTTAATTAGAAATAATAGGTTATTAGAAATCGGCCCTTATTCCGATAGAATATGATGTTAAGGGCGCCAGGGATGCCGGATAGTCCGGATCGTAACCTTCTTTGTTTGCCTTCCATATGATACCGGGATTGGCAATATTGGCAAAGATTTCCGCATCCTTCCAAGCATTTTTTTTGTTTCCAATTTGGTAGGCCAGGTTTATATACTGAAGCCGGATATTATCTGCTTTAAGCACGTTTATTTCTGCACCTCCATATAACATATCTCTTTGGGTGAACTGGGGATAATCTGTGTAGACCATTGAAGGAACTGTTGTAGTGAACTCGTCTCCTGGCTTTTGCCATCTCTTGTCAAAATCTTGTGAGCCCACTCCATTGTTGAATAAGGATGAATAAGACAGGCTGGGCTTGGTAAAATAATATCCGAGTCTGAAAGCTATATTAATAGACAAGGAAAAGTTTTTATAAGAGAAACTGTTGATGACTGAACCTGAAGTGGTGGGAATCGCAGGACCGATATATACTGCACTTGGGCTGCCAAGGCCCTTTTGCATTACATCCATGAGGATTGCATTATAATCAGTACTTACCTTTCCTTCCAGGTATCCCTGGGGATCGCCAGCATTGTTGAGGCCTTCCCACTTATAAGCAGCTATCGCATATAGAGGTTTACCAATAACAGGAGTAATTGCAATGCCGCCTCCAAATAAACTTAGGCCATTTTCAGCTTCGGTGGTATAATAGGCGGTTGTTTTTGAGGCATTGTAAGACAATATAAAGTTCGTTGTCCAAAGGACATTTCTTTTCGTATTTATCGATTGAATGTTTATATCAAGTCCATGTCCTTTAATCGAAGCTACGTTTTTAACAATTGTGCTTGATGCACCCCATGTTGTATAATCATAAGGTGTGTTTCCATATAAATCAGTTCCTTTTTTGGTATAATAATCTATTTCTCCCTGTAATCTTTCATGAAATGCAGTAAACTGCAGGCCGAAATTTACCTGTTTGGATTGTTCCCATCGCAAATCAGGATTGTTTAACGTTGAAATTCGGGTTATAGGCAGATTAGTGGTGCTGTTGGTGGAAGTCCATGCAACAGGAAGTGCGGTTTTGCTGATATCAACGTTACCACTGTAACCATATGTAGCTTTAATTTTCAGATATGAAATGCTGTTACTTCTGAAGAAATTTTCCCGTGACAATACCCAACCAAGTCCTGCAGACCAAAGTGGCTTCCACTGATCATTGGTATTTGCACCAAATATGTTGGCCCCATCTTTCCTTCCACTCCAGGAAAAACTATAGCGATTTTTCACGAGCCACGAGAGATTTGAATACAGAGATAAAAACCGGTTGGTGGTTGAGGAAAGATAAGGCTGCCCTGGAATAGGCTGATAACTTCCATCTACAAAAGTCGGGTACTCATTTATGTTGTCTATTGCTGCACTGGTAAGTGGATCTTCATTATACCCATACACAGTGTTACTTGCTCCGTTTGTTTTTATCTCACGTTCCTCAGCTCCAAACAAGGCGGTAAGGGAATGGTGTTTCCAAATATGCCTGAAGTTTATCTGTCCTCTAAGATTGTATGAACCCGTACTTTCATTGTACAAGTTGAGTATCGAACCTAAAGGTACTACATACGTTATCTCACCAGTGACAGGGTCAATCTGTGTAAACAGATTGATCAAATTCCGGGTAGAGAAACTGGCCGTATCTGCCAGTTGCCTGGTTAGCACACTTTGCCTTTGATATTGGTATTTCAGATCAATGCTTAAGCCCTTTAAAATTTGGTAATTCAATCCAATATTCGCCACCACTTCTTCTGAGGTTGAAGTATTCTTGTTATGCATATAATCTTCAATCGGGTAATAATTCCAGTTCAATAATTTTCCTCCTCCAGCTGTGTCAATGTAGGACTGATCATATATTGTTGGAACGGCAAGTGGATTTCCTTTGCTGTCAGCAAGGGATAAGTAAGGAACTGGTTTTCCGAAAACCTGGATGGAAGATGGCGCTCCTGAAGTACTTTTTGCATTAGTATACCATGCGCCAATACTAATCTGTAAGTTCTTCGTTGGTTTAAAATTATTCAATATTCTTATATTGAGTTTATTGTATAACTCTTTTAAAGAACCTTTGTTTCCATTGTAATCAATTGATGCGGTATAGGCGTTCTTTTCCGATCCACCTGAAAGATCAATGGAATATTGCTGTATGATCTTTGGTGCGTAGAAATATTTTGTATAATCATTCCTGATGTCATGCGTTTTCAAAAGGTTGATAGCAGTAGCTGAATCAGTTGAAGAGATCAGGCCATTTTCCCGGTCTAAAAAAGTTTGTAAAGCCGGCGTAAGGGGATAGTGATAGTAATAATTATAATTCAAAAGATCATTATAGAACCCGTTTTTATAAAGAAATTGCTCAACATCTATATAATCTGCAGATGATATTTGCGGCAATGAATTCAAATCCGGTTTGCCCGATACACTTACTGTTGAATTAACGGTGACCTTAAGAGGCTGGCCAAATTTTCCTTTCTTGCTTGTTAATACGATAACGCCATTACCTCCACGCGCTCCATAAATAGAAGTAGCTGCCGCATCTTTAAGGATGGTGACCGATTCTATGTCAGCGGGGTTAATGTTCCTGATGTCGCCCTCATAAATAAAATTGTCTAAAACAACGAGTGGGTTAAGAGGCCCATTGATTGTACTTAACCCTCTGATTGAAATGCCAAGGTCGCTTTGAGGGTTTGAGTTTTGTTTGTTATTAAAAGTAAGCCCACTTGCAACTCCGTCTAACCTTTGTAAAATGTTTGGTTGGGTTTGCTGATTAAGAGTATTGTTATCGACCACTACAACTGCACCGTTTATTTCGTTAGGTTTTTGTGAATAGTAACCCGTGTTGGCTTCCACGATTACTTCTTCATCTTTTGAAATTTTTGTCTTTGCGTGCAGGGTTCCAAGATCTTTTCGTCCTTTAACCTGCACCACGAAGGTCTCAATATTTACACCGGTGATGATAAGAACTGCATCTTCCCTTATGTTGTCCAAAACAAAGCTTCCCATTTCATCTGTCATAGTTGCAATGAGAGTTCCTTTAACTGTCACCGTTGCCAGCACGGCTTTGCCTTCTTCGTTCACCACTTTCCCTTTTACTCTAATTTTTGCAGATTCACCGAAAGGCGAAGCAATTGATTGGAGAGAAGTCAAGAGTAATACGACGAGTATTATTCTTTTAAGGTGATAAAAATTTTTCATTGTATTTTAATTTTTTTTTTAAAATGAATAATGTAAAAGTGTTAGTGCTGTATTACCACAATTGCTTTCAACTTTCGATGCGCCAGTACTAATTCAAATCCATTGGATTTGAGAAACTGCATAAGCTGCGGAACAGAGAACTCAAAAATATCCCGGGGGATTTCAAGATTAATGTTGCTATGAAAATCTGTTTCGTTTAGCACAGTTTTTCCGGTAAGCCTTTCCAATAATCTGGTCAAGGCACTGATGGGCTCATTAATGAAAATTTTATGTGCTGTTTCAGGTTCTACATCTAACAGGGGTTTTCTCCATTTTGCCTTTTTGACCGAACCTGCACTATCGGTTGCTAGCACATAGCAATCTATATTCTCTTCCTGATTTTTTGCTGTAAGTCCAAACCACCTGTAGAGGTCCTGCTGCATGAAAGTTTGTATTTCCTTCGCAGTAGTGGGCTTCGTAATTAATTCATAACAAAACCAGGGAGCTTTGGGATTTAAGATTAAATCTTTTGTAAGGGAATCTCCTTTGATAATCATCCTAGATATCGGTATTGAAAAAACGTCGGGATAGGCTTTTCCCAAAAGAGCAACCAAGGGGTAGTTAACTACATATACACGAGATATTTTTCCTGTCGAATCGGCTCGTTGACCAATAGTACATCCAAGACCATTTTTGAAACCGGTAATAACTGAGCGGTAGAGGAAGGAAGTGCCGCCGTTGTTTCCTTCGAGTAAGGGATACGCGGGATTAAACATCCTGCTGTCATCTTTCAATGGTAATTGTATGGTTCCGTTTTTTAAAAAAGATCTGACATTTTCGCTATTTACTTCTGCGGCACTTGTGATAGCCACCACTTTACCTGAGGCATCAAGCCACACATCATGGGGTATTTGCCGGTACGGGAAAAGCTGCCTTAGTGCAGTATCGCGTAAGGCATAAGTAAGGGTAAAAGGCATCTCTGTACGCTCTTCTCTTTTCTGAAGAAACGATTTTATTTTTTCACTGCTGTCCGGGTAATAATTGTTTACCATTAGAATTTTCAATTGGTCTTTAAATTCTTTTTGTAATTTTTCCATTTCCGGAAAGGTGGCAATGCAACTGCCACACCATGAGGCCCAGAAATCAATTATTACCGCTTGCCCTTTAAGGGAGGATAATTGTAAACTGGAAGTTTTATAATTATGGACATTGGTAATCAGCAGATCAGGAACAACCTCACCGACGGATAACGGGGTAGGTGGTTGCGACATGCTCACCAAAGGCCAAAGTAATATCGTTAAGCAATAAATCAGTTTCATTGCAATTGGTTTTATGGATGAAAAAAATGGATGAAAATTATATGGTAATTGCCATCCTAAGTGGGGCATTTAGGCTTGCGCTCGAATAAATCTTTGAGCCATTTAATAATAGGGTTTATGTGCTGGTTGCTCATAGAAAAATCAATTAAAAAGCGGGGTTTTATTATTTTCTGAATTATGTGTTTCGCCCAAATGGCTAAAATCAGAGATTTTTATTAGCGGCCTGTCAAATATTTTTGCCTGGAGGTAGTAATAGCAGTGGTTGAGCACATCTGTTTTTAATACCTGCCTCAAATGTTTGGAAGGAACCAATGCATTTATATCATATTGAAACTCCAACACTTCCTGGACAATATTTGACGCTATTGATTCATCCTGTACCAGCCGCCTTGCATACCGCTGCAGCAGTATTGCATAAGAGGAAGCTGCTTTTATAAAATGTTGATGATCGTTTTCCATGAATAAATATTTTTATAAAAAAGGAATTAATTTTTAAAAGAACACCGGCAGCCGGTAGCCAGATACTGCGCCGGCAACCGTTGCTTTACTAAACCAAACATGAGAAGAAACATTAGAGAAAGCACTGCCGGTGGTGTGGTATAACAGTAATGGTTATACGCATTTTTCCGGACTGCTATTCTGGATTTCTTTTTATCTGTGCAAAATGGATCGCAATAAGGCTTGTTAGTTCATTGACAAGGTGCCATTGAATTAGAAGTAAAACGTTGGAGTGATTATTATCTTTTGTAAAATTTGAGCGTATTGATTTTCTTAACTGAGAGTTGATTTTTAGTTTGGTTTTGATGGAAAGAAAAAAGAATAATAATGGCTGTTGAGATAGATTGCATCTATACGAAAAAATCGTCCTTAAATTTTTTAGTAGCTTATATAGTTGCAATTTTCTCATCCTTTGTTAAGTTAGATGAGCCTATATGTTTGATAAACCAAAAAAGAATTAGGGCCTACCGCACATTGTATCCCAGGCTGTGACAAGCCCCCGTTAAACGGTTGAACTACAAATGGCAAGTAAGCCCCAATCCTTTTTTGGATTGGGGGCTTTAACCTACTCTTGCAGTTCATTGAATTGTCACATTCGGGATGCAAGACTCATTAAAGCACTACTTAAATTTTTAAGTAGTAAAGCTAAATAAAGTATCTTATAATTTACTAAAACGATTTAAAAACTACAAATAAAATAGTTTTTATTTATCAAATGTATGTAATAACTTACTATAAACAAATTTTAATTTACATAAAGTAAATTATGGAATACTTTTACTTTATATAGCTTGAATTTCGTTCGTATGACAGAACCAAGCGATATAGCATTTGAAGCAATTAAAGCTATGTTTGAAATGGATAAGATCAAAAAAATGAAGCAATTAGAAAAGCTTTCACCCACAAAAATTTCTAGGGCTCTTGGTATAAACTATGGCCGCTATATGAAGAAACTATATAACCCTGAACTTTTTGTAATTGCCGAACTTAAAAAATTAGCGTCAATTATTAATGTTGAATTTAGGATCATAAGTAATGTTGTAATTGACGAAGTTGATAAGAAAGGTTTGTAAACAGGAAAGGTTCAATTTCGAAAATTGCAAAAAAAAATCTTTTTAAGTATTTACATTTAAACTTTTCTGTTATTTCAATTTTTAGACCAACGAATAAATAATTATGATTTTTATTGAATCATATTTTGTTAAAAGTTAATTGCGTTTAACCATAAGCGTTATATTTTTTTAGTAAACGAAGGAATAAGGAAGATTTTTATTTTATCAATAAGGGAATTATTAGGAATGGCTATTTGCTTTGTTGATGAGTTTTCTGAGTTGACAGAAAAAAAAGCTTCTATTTTTTTGAATTCCATGTTTACGCACCCATAAATTGAGATAAGAAATAATTAAAAGAATATGCTATAAAATATATAGCATAAAAATATTACCTTGTAGTTCCCTATTGCGAAGCATCTTCAGTAACCATTGATTTGTTTAACTATTGTAGAATTAATCTTTTAATTCCCGTTATTTTTTTACACTTATCCTGGTTACAAAAAATATTTTTTAAAAACCAAAACGATTTTGTGAGATTATTATTGACATTAACCAGCGCGAGACAAAAACAATTAATACCGATTAATTACCAATATCCACTGGCATCGGCGATCTATAAAATATTGCAAAGTGCAGATGCTAAATATTCGGCATTCCTGCATGAAAAAGGATACGGCAAAGGATTTAAGCTATTTACATTTTCGGATATAAAATGCCCTTTCAAAATTGATGGCGACCGGTTGCTCTTATTATCCAATAAAATCGAAATCACAGTTTGCTTTCATTTGCCCAAGGCGGCTGAAACTTTTATCAAAGGATTATTCATTTCACAAGAAATAGATATTGCCGATCAAAAAAGCAAAGCTCATTTTACGGTTGCACAGGTAGAATCGCTAACATCGCCATTGGATCATCTTGAGAATAATGAAACGGAAGTTATTTTAAAGCTTCTGTCGCCGGTAATTTGCGGCCTCAAAAACGAGAAAGGAAATTATACTTTTTTATCTCCGGAAGATGACCGTTATGAAGAAATGCTTTTTGTAAACTGGGAAGAAAAATGCAAAGCTGTATTGGGCGAAGAAACAGAAGAGGCAATGAACAATGCGTTTATTCAAATCCTGCTTTACCCAAATCCGCCAAAATCGCGCCTCATTACTATTAAAGCCGGTTCGGTTGCTGAAACAAAAATCCGCGGATTCAACAATTTTAAAATAAAAATCAAAGGTAAAAAGGAAGCCGTTGAATTGATTTTGGATTCCGGTATTGGATTATACAATGCCCAGGGCATGGGATGCGTGGAGATTACAGAACCATAAAAACCAAAATATGGATCAGCAAAAGATGCAGAAACTTTTAAGGCTGTTAATGCTGCTTTCCGGAAACAGGAAATATTCTTTCGCGGAAATAACGGAAAAATTTGAAGTTTCTGAAAGGACTGTCTATCGTTACTTAGAAACCTTTGAAGCTGCCGATTTTATTTTGGATAGGAATGACGGAAAGTACCGTCTTCAAAAGGATGCAGCCTCTACCCGGTCGTTACAAACGCTGATGCACTTTTCAGAAGAAGAAGTGTTGATTTTGTACGATACCCTTGTACTGATAGAAGGCACTTCACCAGTAAAAGAACAATTAATACGGAAATTGAATTTGCTTTATGACTATAAGGCTTTGGAGCAATTGCAAAAAAGCAATGATCTTACAAAAATCCATACGCTGAGAACGGCTATTCAAAATAAAAAACAGGTAGCCCTTAAAAATTACCGTTCTTCCAACAGCGATAAAATTACCGACAGAAAAGTAGAGCCATTCGGATTTCAACCGGATTACCTGGCGGTATGGTGCTATGAACACGAAAGCCATTGTTGCAAACAATTCAAACTGGCACGAATACACGAAATTGAATTGATAAACCGGAACTGGGAAAATGAAAAGCTGCATCAAATGCCATTTACGGATGCATTCAGGATATCCCCACCAAAACCTATCGGCAGCATAGGAGTAACGCTTAGTTTAAAGGCGTACAATCTTTTGGTAGAAGAATTTCCATTGACACAGGAATTCATAAAAAAAGAAAAGAAGGGGTACCAATTAAATATTCCCGTTGCGGGCTACCAGGGCATCGGGCGATTTGTTATGGGCTTACCGGGAGAGATAGAAGTTTTGGGTAGTAAAGGATTTAAAGACTTTTTGAGAGAGGAGAGGAAAAAAGTTTTTTGACTGACGGTAGTTGACAGTGGGAAGCAGTAGGTTTGTGGGTGAGAGGGACGGAAGTGGTGTGTTTATTAATGGAAAGTGTTGATAAGTGAATAATAAGAAAAGGTAAAGTGAATATGAAATAAATATAATAAAATATCTTACATTCAATGGTTTGGTTTAACCTTTACTTTCAAAAAAAATAGAGTTCATGAGATTGTATTTAAAACTTACAAAAAATAAAGAGATTATTCCATTTAACTATCAACATTTGCTTACGGGTGCTATTCATAAATGGATAGGAGAAGAAAATAAAGAGCATGGAGAAGTGAGCCTGTATTCGTTTTCGTGGCTGCAAAAGATAAATACAAACAACAAAGGAATTATACTTACACGTGATTCATATTTTTTCATTAGTGCGTTTAATGAGACCTTATTAAAAAGCATACTTAAAGGTGTTTTAGAAGAACCAACTGTTTGTAGTGGTTCTGAAGTGTATGATGTTCAAATTATGGAAACGCCCGATTTCGGAACGAAAGAATATTTCTTATTGGCAAGCCCGGCATTTATAAAAAGACGCTTTGATGATAAGCAAAAACACATTGCTTTTAACGATGAGTTGAGTGGAAAATACATGACTGAAACAATGAATAAAAAACTGTCGGTTGCCGGATTGTCGAGTAAAGGACTATCTATCAAATTTGATAAAAACTATCCTAATCCAAAAACTAAATTAATTCATTATAAAGAAATAGAAAACAAGGCAAACATTTGTCCGGTAATTATTGAAGGCACACCAGAACAAATAGCTTTTGCCTGGAATGTGGGCGTAGGAAATAGTACAGGAATTGGTTTTGGAGCATTAAAATAATAAATGTATGAGTTATTATATAGTAAAATATTCCGGTCCTTTTGGTTTCATTAAGCCTTGGACAGCGGTTCGCGACAGCGAAACATTTTCTCAACAGTTTTTAACGCCTTCTATTGTGGAAGGGATTGAAAAGAAATTGTTTCCGGAATTGCTTTCTGAACAGGGGATTAAAAAAATTGTTGGACATAGACTTACCTATGAGCAAATTAATGGACAACAAGAGGTCATTCAAACAAAAGGGTGGAATTCAAAAAAACAAGGAAAGCAATTTTTGTTTGAACGACCAACTGCTGTTTTGACAAGAGGTATTTTGCTGAATCCTTCTTTGCATTTGGCTTTTAATTCTATTGAGGATGCTCAAAAGGCTTTTATACAGCACATTTGTTTATGCAGAAATGAAGATGTTTTACTTCCGGAATTAGTAGAGGAAATAGACGCTGAAAGTTTTAATACTGATTTAGAAAAATATTCAGGATATGAACTTGTTTTCGAGAAAAATGAGAATTCATTTCTGGTAGGTTACAATCGCCAAAATGGAGAACCAATGTATGGATGGCTTAAAACGATTGGGAATCCTGTAAAAAATTATTGATGAAACTTTTATTCGCCAAATCAAAACCTGAATGGACACCACTAATTGTTCACTTACAACAAGTGGCATTAGTGAGTGTTGCTTTTGCGAGGCATCTGGGGCTGAATGAAGAATTGGCTTATAATGGAGCAGTATTACATGACATAGGGAAAGCACACGACTATTTTCAAGATGTACTAAAAGAAAAAGCTATATCGATAAAAACATTTAGGCACGAAATAGCTTCCTTGTTTTTTCTATCAGCATTTCCACCAGAACAACATGATACTTTAATTGAAATGGTGGTAGGGCATCATAAATCAGTAAGGAAAGACGCGGGAGAAAAAGGATTGTTGGATTTAGAAAATGGATATGATTACCTGGATTTTCATTTAGGAAATTGGGAAAGTTGGAGCGGTTTCGGAATTGAATTATTAAGCGACCTTGGTATTAAAGCAATGCCAATTGGGAGGGACGAAGCTATAAATAACATTGAATATGTGATTGAATATTGCAAGAGAAAAACAAAAGAAAGAGGATATTCTGAATGGAGAGGATTGTTAATGGGAGCAGACCATTTTGCATCTGCGGTTATTAATAATACTGAAAAGCAAGTTGATAGGGTTTTTAAAATTCCGGATTTATCCTTTTTCGATAGAAAGCATCCGTTGTATCCACTTTCATTGATAAGTATAAACTCAGACAAGACACACACAATAGCTGTAGCTTGTACAGGTGCGGGTAAAACTGATTTTCTTTTCAGAAGATGCAAAGGAAGAGTTTTCTATACTTTGCCATTTCAGGCATCTATAAATGCCATGTTTAAACGTATATCGAATGATTTAAAGAAAACAAATCCTGATTTGGATATAAGGGTTTTACACGCAGCATCCACAATTGTAAAAAGGAAGAACGAAGAAGAAGAAAGCGTTTTGCAATCTTTGATTGGTTCTTCAATAAAGATTTTGACACCGCATCAATTGGCGGCTATAGCTTTCGGAATGAAAGGCTTTGAAGCATTACTTTTAGATTTAAGAGGTTGCGATATAATCTTAGATGAAATCCATACTTATACCGGTGTTTCACAAGCAATTGTGTTGAAATTAGTTGAAATACTAAAATCTAATCATTGCCGGATACATATTGGAACGGCTACTATGCCATCTGTTTTATACAAAAAAATTATTGAAATAATAGGTGACGATGTTTATGAAGTTAGCTTATCCGAAAATGAAATGAGTCAATTCAATAGACATAGAATTCATAAGATTCATTCATTCGATAATGCTTATGAAATTATGGATGCAGCAATTCAAAGCAAAGAAAAGGTTTTGATTGTTCTCAATAAAGTAAAAGATGCACAGCAAGTCTTTGCTGAAATTGAAGAAAGATTTCCCAAAATTCCCACAATGCTACTACATAGTCGTTTTAAACGTGGAGATAGAAATCAAAAAGAGAAACAATTAATAGGATTAGACGAAAATGGGAATCCTACTTATGAATTTAATACTTCCAAAGAGGCTTGCATTGTAGTTTCAACACAAATGGTGGAAGTAAGTTTGGATATTAGTTTTGATGTGATGATTACAGAAGCTGCACCAATAGATGCGTTAATTCAACGATTTGGCAGAATAAACAGGTACAGGACATTGGAGAATATTGGGCAATTGAAAAATATTTTTGTAATAGAACCACCCCAAGATGAGAAATCTGCAAGACCATATAACCTTGAAATCATAAAAAAATCTTTTGAAGCATTGCCGGATGGAGAGGTTGTTTTTGAAAAGGATTTACAGAAAAAAATTGATGAGGTTTTTACAGAAATTGATTTCTTAAATATTGAAGAGCATGCAGTTTTTAAATCCGACGGAAAAATTAATATTGACAAATTAACCCATAGAAGTAAATCCATCTTGTTTGAATTGTTGGACATAGATTCAGTTTCCTGTATCTGTGAAATGGATGAAAGTGAATATGAATTTGGCGATTATGAAAAAAGATTAGAAATGGAAATTCCCGTGAGATATTTTTCTGTGAATAAAATGCGACAATCTAAAAAAGGAAATAAGCCATTTATAATTCCCGATAGTGCTTACAGTCCTGAGATAGGATTGGAAATAGAAAAAATTAAAGAAAAAAATTTCAGTGTTGATAATAGAATATTATGATAGCAAATTTAATTGGAAGGACATTTTTAGATGCATACAATACTAAGTATAAAAAAAACTATTCGTCAAAAGAGTTTTTTGAACAGGAATATTTTGAATTATTTTTTAATCATGCTAAGTATATGCAATGGGTTACTAATTCGCCTTTTGTACAAATGAAAAAAGGGCAAAAGCCTGAATTGTTATCTATAGATGACAGAAAAGAAAAGCTATCAAATCTTCATGAAAAAATTAAAGAAGAGGAGCCGGATGCAAGTTTTGCATTGGGTTTCCCTGCCTCGGAGGTGAAAGATTATGCAAGCACTTCAGGACAAGTTTCGGATGTATTGATACCCGTTTCGGATGATGAAATTTATTTTTCATGGATTGGTAGTGGATTAGGAATTGGTGTGGCAGGCGGTTATAATTTGCTTTTTAATGATGCAGAAATAGCACTCAAAACTTTTGAAGGATGGAAGGTTTACAGAAAATACCTGAATGATAATACCTTGGATAAAATGAGGGGGAATCAAATTAATTCATGGAATGGTCAATGGCTTCGTTACAGATTAGGTGGAGATTTTCAAGAAGATTTTGACTTTTCGCGACTTGTTGATGAAGATATTTTTAAGATTGAATCGAACTTAATAGAAGTGAATACAGTAAACTGGTCATTGTTGTTCTTTAGCCTTTCACAATTATATCCTGACAAAGAACTCACATCTTATGTATATAGTTTCGGACAAACAAATAAAACTGTCGGCTTCATTCCCTTTAAGCTAAGTGCAGGAAGCAATTTGCTAAAGGTGTATAAAAAGTTGTTTGGAGAATTAAGTTTGTCTGGTAAAAAACAATTTGAATCATTATTTGGAGTACATATAAAACGGGCTTGCGAGTTGGGAAGTATCGGAATTCAAGCACTTCGACCGGAAGGATTAAAGAAGTACATGTTTGACAGCAAGAATTTATCATTTAAAAAAGAAGAGGACAATATTATTTATCACGCATATAAAACTTGGTTAATCGCTATGTTATCAAAAAACAAAGAAGAAATCACAGATTATACATTAGAGTTAGCAAAGACTATTTCCATGTATAGAAGCGGTGCGAAAGGTACCGAAAGAGCAAACCTAATCAAAAACGATTTATTGGGCGCTAAATCAAAAAAAGGGTTTATTGACGCACTCACAGAAATGGTGAAGGGCATTGATGAAAAATACCTTTCTGTTTTGAAAGACCTCAAGGATGAAGTTCATTTAATGACCAATGAAGAATTTGGTTATTTCTGTACCTTATTAAAATTTGATTGTGCCTTCGTAGAAAAAGAATCTTAAAACTAAAAAAACATATATAATGAATACAATTTATTTAAGAACATTAAAAAGAGCGGAGCATACTGTGTTTTGCGTATCCGATGGTCAAAAGTATTATTACGATGCTCAATTCAACAGAAGAATTCCATTCTCAAGCGGACAGCAAGTAAAGCGTTCAATCATGGATTCCTTATGCGAAATAACTGGTGAAATTCCTTCGCCAACTACATTCTTATTTGATGTTACAAAGCAAAAAGAATTGAAAGAGGGTGAGGTTTATGGAACTTGCGATCCATCATATATCGACCAATTATTTGGTGGTTGGATGAAAGCAGCAAAGGGTGGCAAAGACAGAACTTTAAAAAGAAGAAGCCCGTTATCTATTTCAGCAATGAGGGGGCTACACCCATTATTAGCCGGCTTAGACAATGATAATGCATCATTTGATAGAAGCGATAGACCTAATAATGTTGTAATCGTAAGAGATGAAAAAGGAAACGAATTAAGTTCCGATGAAATAGTTGCTTTTTTAGAAGGCAAAGATAGAAGCCTAAGCAGAAAATGGATTCCTAATAATAGCAGAGCATCTGGATTATTTATCTTTGATATGGCTATTGATTTAAGAAGATTGTTTTCTGTTAGTGTTAATTCCTTTGAACCTGAAATGGCAGATTCAACTATTGAAAGCTTAAAGGAAAAAGGATGGATAGAATCAGATAATGTATTTGGAAAATGTCTGGTTGCACCAAAGGAGCTAAGAGAGAAATGGATAAAAGGATTAGCAAAAGCAATTATAAATTGGAAAATTACTTCTAATCAATCACGGACTTTTAGCTTGATGGAAACTTTAGCTGTTTCTATTAGTGATAATGCGAACTTGATTTCCGGCAGCATCCGTGCAAAATTATCCGAAGAAGATTCCAATAAAGCACAGCCAATAGTGGATGAGAATCTTAAAGGTGTTGATACGTTTATTACAGTTCAAGCAGGTGGTTTTATTCAAACAAAAAGTGAGACTGTCGATGCACTTGAAAAAGCTGAACAGGAATTAATTAACCTAATGACAGCATTTGATTACGAAAATCAGTTAGCTAAAAATTAAGTTGAATAAGTTTTGCTTTTCAAAATTTATTACCTTTTATTATACTATAATTTCGTAAATTTGAATTTAGATATAATAAAAGGTAATGAAAACCCCTGAATCTCTTTTAAAATTATTAAATGAACATGAGTTAGATATATTCACTGCCCAATCATTTGGGACTGTAATTGGGGAAGCTTTGGATGAATGGATGCCGCAATTACGCACCTTAGTCAGGAATGAGTTAATCAACATTCTTGAAAAAGGCAAATACTGCCGCCACAATTTCCGCAATGAATATGTAATTGGAAATTACCTGGCACCGGATGGCGCCGTCGCCTATTGGTCGGCATTAAACCTTCATGGCTTAACGGAACAGATTTCAAATACCGTTTTTATACAGACTGCAAAGTTGAAAAGAGACAAAACTGTTTTTGGAGTGCGGTATCAGTTTATAAAAGTGAAGCCGGAGAAAATAACCGGAATAGAAACGTCCGGATATGGTAATCATTCCTACAAAATAACGGATAAAGAAAAAACCATAATAGATTGTTTCGACTTGCCACAATATGGTGGAGAATTTCCCGGAATTATCAGGGCATTTGTGACGAAGGATTGGGATGAGCAAAAATTAATCAATTATGCAGAAAAGGTTAATAATATTGCAGCCATAAAGCGCATGGGCTATTTGGCAGAATTGTTTGATTTGCCACTAAGGAATTTTCTTGCTTATGCCAAGGAAAAAGTAACTAAAACAATTTCTTTATTTGACAATGCAAGTGAAGATAAAGGAACTTATATTACTGTTTGGGGACTTAGGTTGAATATCAATTCGGATGATATTTTGAAAATGAAAAATTATTAATATTGATTCTCAAAAAAGAAATATCATCAAAGGCTGAAGATTGGATGGTGTCGCCAAGCACGGTTGAGAAGGATTATGTATTAGGGCATTTTTTGAACAGCTTTTATAGTTTTGGGAATAATGATGAATTATTTGTTTTCAAAGGAGGAACCTGTTTGCGAAAATGCTATTTCCCCGATTATAGATTTTCCGAAGATTTGGATTTTACATTGTTAGACAAATCATTATTAATTAATAAATCTTTTTTTGAACAAATTGCAAAGCATTGTGAGGCTTATTCCGGTATTCGTTTTGATGTTAGAAGCGTTGAAAATAAACGCTTCAAGGATGATGAGAAAGGCTACAAATGCATTATCTTTTTTTGGGGAGCCAATCATAACCGGAATGAAGCGCCGGCACCAAAGGAAAGATGGACATCAAAAATTGAAATTGATATTAGTTTTGATGAAGAAATTTTATTCCCAATAAAGCGAACTAAGATATTTCATCCTTATTCAGATTTAAATAAAATAACTTTAAAGGAAATACCTGTTTATTCACTCAGCGAAATATTAACGGAAAAAATAAGGGCATTTTATCAAAGAAGTTATAAGGCGCCAAGGGATTTTTATGATGTTTGGTATTTATTAAATCATGTTGAGTTTGATGATTGGGAAAATATTGGAACAATACTTCAGCAGAAGTGTGCAATAAAAAACAAAATAATTGATACCGCAATATTCAACGATGAAACAATTTTTAAATCCGTTTCCAAATCATGGAATAGCAGTATCGCTCATCATTTGCCGCAACATCAATTACCTGAATTGGAACAAGTTTGGATATATCTCAAAGAACATCTTTTCGTGAAATTTCTACAAATAGAAAATGAATAATTCTCATATTTATCAAACCTTCTTTGGCTTTTTGATTTTCGCTACTAAAATTGTTTTATGAATATCACTGCCACCCATATCAATTACTACCACATCTGCCACCGAAAACTCTGGCTGTTTTCTAATGGCATCAATATGGAACACACTTCCGAAATCGTGGCCGATGGAAAATTGCTACATGAAAGCAGCTATCCGCAAAGAGCAGAAAAATACAGGGAAATTGATTTGTCGTTTACACTAAATAGTGAAATTGATTTGTTTGGGAAAATTGATTTTTATGATGCAAAAGAAAAGGTTATTCATGAAATAAAGCGTAGCGATAAAATAGAAGAAGCGAATGAATGGCAGGTGAAATATTATATCTGGCTATTTGAACAAAATGATATCCATGGTGTTCATGGTATCATTGAATATCCTAAACTTCGGGAAACAACAGAAATACATCTTACAGAAACAGACACGAATTATTTAAAATCAGTTGTTACTAAAATTGAAGAATTGCAACAAAGTGAGATTTGTCCACCACGAATTAACAGCAAAATTTGCAAGAGTTGTTCTTATTATGACCTTTGTTATATCGATGAATTATGAAAAAATCCTACTATCTCTTCAATCCCGGACGCATGAGCCGCAAAGACAATACTTTAAAATTTGTGCCGGTTGGCGAAGATGGTAATGAAGGAATACCGAAATATATCCCTGTGGAAAGCGTGGATAATCTCTACACATTCGGAGCATTGGATGCTAACAGCGCTTTGTATAACTTTTTGGGGAAAGAACAAATCAGCGTGCACTTTTTTGATTATTACGAACATTATACCGGCAGCTTTTTACCCAAAGAATATTTATTGAGCGGCAAAGTGCTGGTAGCTCAAACCAATGCCTATTCTAAATTAAGCAAGCGGATGGTAATTGCGCAGAAGTTTATTGAAGGTGCAGCTTTCAACATGTTGAAAAACCTGCGTTATTACAACAACCGTTCGAAAGATACAACGCCGCAAATAGAAAAAATAGAAAGCCTGATGCTGCAAATCCCGGCTAGTACCGAGATTGATATGCTGATGGGGATAGAAGGAAATATTCGTCAAACTTATTATGAGGCGTTCGATTTAATTATCAACGATTTTGAAATGGGCAACCGCAACAAGCAACCGCCATCCAATGAAGTGAATGCGATGATCTCATTTGTAAATATGATGTGCTATACACTTTGCTTAGATATGATTTATCATACTCAGCTAAACCCTACCATTAGTTTTTTGCACCAGCCCGGTTTTCGCAGATTTTCTTTGGCGCTTGATTTGGCGGAGGTATTCAAACCACTTTTGGCAGACCGCCTGATTTTTTCTTTACTCAATAAAAAAATAATTCAGAAAAGTGATTTTGACCATCAGCTAAACAGTTGCTTATTGAAAGTCAGCGGGCGGAAGAAAGTGGTTAAAGCCTGGGATGAAAAATTGAATGAAACCATTAAACATCGCTCATTGGGTAGAAATGTGAGTTATAAGCATCTGGTGAAACTGGAATGCTATAAATTGGTAAAGCATATTTTAGGAATGGAAGAGTACAAACCGTTTAAAGCGTGGTGGTGAGAAAGAGAAAATAAGAATCCTTTTTATTTGTTCGTTTACTGTAGCGGTATAATCCGTAATCCATGGAGAATATTTATCTTTCCTAAAAAGAATGTATGTGATTTTGGTTTATGACATAGATACCAAAAGAGTAGGTAAGATGCTGAAGCTTTGCCGCCGTTATCTAAATTGGATACAGAACAGTGTATTTGAAGGAGAATTGACTGAAGTGAAATTGAAGGAATTACTTATTGAAGCAAAAAAGATTATGAAAATAGAAACAGACAGTTTAATTATTTTTAGCAGCCGGCAGGAAAAGTGGTTAGACAAACTCGTAATCGGTAAAGAAAAAAATGAACTGGATAATCTACTTTAAAAGTTGTCGTACTGCTCAAAAAATTACCAGGAGCAACTGAAGTTCTTTGGTATATCGGAATAAAAGGTTGAAAATCAGAACAAATATTATATTGTCGAAGTGCCCTATGAATTGTATTATTGCACATAGACAATTTTTTGTTTTAATAAAGGGATTATTTATTTTTGTAAAGCCTTTAAAACGGGCTTTTTTTATGGCCATTTTGACGACTTTTAATCGCACCATTGAGGAATTGAAATACGGATGCAAGCAATTATAACGGTGCAACAGCCAATGCTTTTAATCGCACCATTGAGGAATTGAAATGGTGTTCATCCTGACTTCCTAAGTGCCCGCGTCGATGACTTTTAATCGCACCATTGAGGAATTGAAATACCCTTCAAATTGCTTTATTAATTCAACGCCATTATCTTTTAATCGCACCATTGAGGAATTGAAATTCAATAAGCCATGTTCCATTAGCCTGCCTAATTGCACTTTTAATCGCACCATTGAGGAATTGAAATTGAGTAAATTATATATTTTAGTTTTTTTGGGTGCAGCTTTTAATCGCACCATTGAGGAATTGAAATGTATGAACTCCATCTGTTATTGTTGCGATTGCCTGACTTTTAATCGCACCATTGAGGAATTGAAATTAAATTTGCACCAATTATATACGATGTTGAATTTACTTTTAATCGCACCATTGAGGAATTGAAATATAAATAAACTCCCCACAATGAAAAAAGAAAAAACACTTTTAATCGCACCATTGAGGAATTGAAATTTACAGTAAGCAATATAAATCAAACTTATACAGGTCTTTTAATCGCACCATTGAGGAATTGAAATGGCCCAAGTTGCAGAACGGGGATATCATCCTTTTCCCTTTTAATCGCACCATTGAGGAATTGAAATGCGTTAGCTGTTTGTGCATTACTTTTAAATGTCAGTCTTTTAATCGCACCATTGAGGAATTGAAATACGGCTGCAATTTATATGTTGTAATTGATGTTTTACTTTTAATCGCACCATTGAGGAATTGAAATTGGCTAAAATGACCGCTGTTACCGGAGGCGCAACATTCTTTTAATCGCACCATTGAGGAATTGAAATATGACTGCGAGTGGCTATCAATTTAAATATTTAAAGCTTTTAATCGCACCATTGAGGAATTGAAATTTAACACTTCTTTGTTGCAGTGCTGATGATATTACACTTTTAATCGCACCATTGAGGAATTGAAATGGCATAACTTGATACTGTATGCCCTGTATAAGTGGACTTTTAATCGCACCATTGAGGAATTGAAATATGTTAATCCGGCGCGGGATTACCTTACTGAAGACTTTTAATCGCACCATTGAGGAATTGAAATAATGAAGATTGCCCTGTATCTAAATTAGCATCAGAAACTTTTAATCGCACCATTGAGGAATTGAAATACTGATACAGCTTTTAAATTAATAAGGGCGCAAGGTTCTTTTAATCGCACCATTGAGGAATTGAAATTTACTTCCTAAATAAATTGGTGTATTCCCGTATTCACTTTTAATCGCACCATTGAGGAATTGAAATTAATAACAATTAACTGTTGATGTGGCTGTTGAAATAAAACTTTTAATCGCACCATTGAGGAATTGAAATAATGTTTTGCCTGTGAGGATAACAAAATTTTCAACTTTTAATCGCACCATTGAGGAATTGAAATTGAATTGCGAATAAGAAAAGCATTTTTTCTATCATCGCTTTTAATCGCACCATTGAGGAATTGAAATTTGGTAAGAGGTAGCTGAACTACCGCTTCCATCCAAAGCTTTTAATCGCACCATTGAGGAATTGAAATCTACCTCCATTTGTGATTGTTCCTGAAACAACATTTCCTTTTAATCGCACCATTGAGGAATTGAAATTGATTATAGTGGGAATACGATGCCTTGGTCGGATGACTTTTAATCGCACCATTGAGGAATTGAAATGAATCTGATTTAGTAGTTCCTTCGTAGGCTCTTTCACTTTTAATCGCACCATTGAGGAATTGAAATCAGTATATGCCGGGGATAATGATACAACTTCATTAGCAACTTTTAATCGCACCATTGAGGAATTGAAATTTTTATAAAGATGCTGAAAACAACCCGGTGTGGCTCTACTTTTAATCGCACCATTGAGGAATTGAAATAACAATATTGGCAATGCCGCCGGTGCAGATATATACTTTTAATCGCACCATTGAGGAATTGAAACATCGTGCCTGTACTTCCATATTCTTGCCCTGCTTGACTTTTAATCGCACCATTGAGGAATTGAAACGCGGTTGATGCAGTCGCATTTAGCTGTGTCCCTGCTTTTAATCGCACCATTGAGGAATTGAAACTTGTAATGGATTCTCTTGTTTACGTTCCAACGTTCGCTTTTAATCGCACCATTGAGGAATTAAAACTAACCGGCGAAGACAGCATGGACCAGCGGCAACATGCAGCTTTTAATCGCACCATTGAGGAATTGAAACGCATCTTTGAATCAGCGATATCTAATTTTTTTTTCTTTTAATCGCACCATTGAGGAATTGAAACATGCAATGACCGATAGAAATAATTACACCGTTACACTTTTAATCGCACCATTGAGGAATTGAAACTTTGAACAGGATACGCTAAAATTTATGCAGGATAATCTTTTAATCGCACCATTGAGGAATTGAAACTTGGTGCTTTATCAAATGCTTTTTGTAATGTTACACTTTTAATCGCACCATTGAGGAATTGAAACTTGGTGCTTTATCAAATGCTTTTTGTAATGTTACACTTTTAATCGCACCATTGAGGAATTGAAACTTGGTTGAGGCTGCTTAGGCTCGCAGGGTTGTTTAAACTTTTAATCGCACCATTGAGGAATTGAAACTATATCGCTTATCGCGATTTGCGAATATTTAAGATACTTTTAATCGCACCATTGAGGAATTGAAACCCGATAAGAGAAATTAAGTAAGCCTTTGCACGTTGCCTTTTAATCGCACCATTGAGGAATTGAAATTAAACTCATAAAAAGTTAGTAAACAATCTTTAAAACTTTTAATCGCACCATTGAGGAATTGAAATGGATGATGCAAGGCACAATGCCTTTGCCTATGGCGCTTTTAATCGCACCATTGAGGAATTGAAATAGCAACAGACACCTTATGGTGATAAAAAAATTATACTTTTAATCGCACCATTGAGGAATTGAAATTTGAATCTGCGGATTAATTGCACATGAACTGTTCTTCTTTTAATCGCACCATTGAGGAATTGAAAATCAACTTCCAACTAATTAAAATGCGTTACTTCAATTTCATTTAATCGCATCAATGAGGACTCTGTTCCCCGCAACCAGGAGATCATGCGCATTTTTAAGGAACTGGATTTGGTGGAGCATTTAGGTTCCGGTGTACCGCGTATTTTAAAAAGCTATGGAAAAGATTGTTTTACATTTTCCGACAACTTTTTAAGAATGACTTTTCCGGCTGCAGAACAAGTTACCGAACAAGTCACCGAACAAGTCACCGAACAAGTCAAAAAACTATTAGCCATTATTACCAAAGGTGAGCATACGGTTTTTGAATTGATGGAACTGTCTGAAATAAAACACCCTCACTTTTTTGTATAATTATATACAACCTGCGATTGAATTACGGTTATTGGAAATGACCATTCCGGACAAACCTAACAGCCGTTTACAAAAATACCGCCTGACGAAAAAAGGAATGAAAGTAAAACAAAGCCAATGAAATTCAACGAAGAAACATTGGTACAAGCCAATATTGATTTATTGGAAACGCAACAAATAATTCATGTGCGTGGTGAGTTCATTCACAAGGAACCGTCTGACGTATTAGTGTACGATGATTTGAATTTTTTTTTGCTGAATCAATATAGCAGATGATGTTACACTTAATGAGTGTTTAAAGAAAGATTTGAACAGGCAGCGAATTTTAAAATGTATAGCAGAATATAATTTATTAATACTTGATAAAGAAATACGATTAAACATCCGCTCTCTTAGTGGATGATAAAAAATAGTGATAAAGATATCACCATTGAATTTATGAGGTTAATAGCTGATGCTGATACCTTCGTTATCTTTATTATCATATGGGCATTTCACTTTCTAGGCAACTATTGAAAACGCTTCGAATTTAAACTCTTAAAAATTACAAAACCGGGATAAAATTGGTTTCCAAACCCAAGCTTGTTGATGTTTAGTTCTATCGCTGGTCAATAAAATGAAACCGTGAAAGCACATGTAGCGCTGGCAGTTTTCTTTGAGCGTTTGGTAAATTAGATTAGTCTTGAAGTTTTTTGTTATAGGTAGCTATGCCTACTTAGGTTGGATGAAATTAATATTTGCAAATTTTGCAACTTCTTTAAATTCAAATGGTGTTAATTTTTTTGGCGTTCTTGTATTAATCATCTTTTTGAAAATATTGTAAATGTCTTGATCTGTAAAAATCGGTGGATCTGTCAAATTTAAATATATGGGCCTTGTAATTATAAAAGTTCCCCATTTTTTTGATTTCTCTAAATATTCTTTATCCCAAAGTTTTATGATTCTCTCTCCGATTATGGTTTGTTTTTCTGATGGATATGTCAAAAAGTTTTTGATGTCTTTTTGATTCTCATAACGTCCTGCTGTTTCAACAAATGGATGTGGTGGGTTGTTTTCAACCATACAGTTTGCTGGAATTGTAAGTCCCTTATTTGTATACCACAACTTTGCTTGCAAATGAGAGTCTTTTCTTTCTATAACTTCAAGTATTGCGATTATTCTATAATGGTTAAAGTCTGTAAACCATTTCCCTTTCACCGTCATATAAATAACTATGTCATTAGGATAAAGTTGTGGTGCAAATTTTTCTTGTCTACATAAAGTAGTAATTGAAGGGAAAGGGTTTTCAAAATCTGGTTCTCGTCTGCAAGAAGCGTCAACGAATGGTGGAAAGTTAAAATTATCAATTGCATTTTGTCCAATACCTGTTTCACATAACGGGTGAAATGAATTTAGTCTTATTGTTTTGATATACTTTTTGATATAGTCTGTTATTGATTACGAAATTGAGTGAATGATTATGGCTGTTCCAGTAAAGCGATAAAGCAGTAAGATTTTTTTTTACTGCTCTTCTTCATATTCCAATTCCGGTAAATTCTCCCACTGATAGAATTCATTTTTAGCTTTATCATCTGGCCTTAGCTTAGGGCTGCGGACTGTGTAAACAGGAAGCGCTTTCAATTCGCGTGAAGGCATTTCAAAATCAAGAATCGCTTTATAGTCTTCCTCGGTTAATTCTCCATCAAGCCATTTTTTAGATTGTTCAAAAGGAATCATCAAAGGCATACGCCACTTATTTTCACCATCATTATGAATCTGTCTCATAATGCTGTTTGCTTCCCTGGTAACTAATGTATAGCTCCAGTGTTTTAGCATTTCGCCGGTTTCTTTATCTACAATTTCAGCAACGGAATACAAGCCAGGCAAAAAGAACATTGGTTGTTTTTTCAACGTAATAAAATAAGGCACTTTATTTTTAAAGCCTGTAACTTTTCTATGTTCATAAAAACCGGATACCGGAATCAAACACCTCTTGTTCCTGATCTTGTACCAATAGCTTTTGGTATCGCCTAAAATTCTTTCACTGCGTGCATTCAGCATATTTGCCCGCATCTTTTTAAATTTATCCAGGTCTTTTATATAAAAAGGAATACAGCCCCATTCCATCATGCGGGCGTGTAATTTTTCATCTTCTTTATTTCTGTAAATGATTGGGTGGTTTCCATACAAATGCCCAATAATGTGAGTGCCGTCGTAATTAATTTCTAATTGTTCATCAAAAATCAAATCAGGAAAATAATCAGAAAGCTGTTTTATTTCAACGGTAAATGATATATCGTAACACATAAATTATGCTTTTTCTATATCATCAAATTTAACTCTTAAAGTTTGGTTTCCTCTTTTCAAAATAATAAACAACTCGCCATAAATAACCTGCAGGCTGGGGCGTATCGCTTCACTGGCATCAATGCGCCACGTAGTTTGTTTCATGATATATCGGCGAATGTTGTCCTTGTATTTTAAATCCAACCTCTTTTTTACTTCGTCTATACTTTTTACCATCGCCCAATAAAGTGTGTATTCTGAATCTGTATGAAGCATTTCCAAAATCTTTGCTTTGTGTTTCGGATTAGTGAGTACAATTATTGAAGCATATTTATCATGCTTCACAGCTGAATAATGAATCTGCGCCGCTCCCAACTGGTCGTAATCCGTTAGTAAAATATTTGTTTTAGTGGCTTCAAAATGGTCGAAGCTTCTATTGTAAGTTTGAGTGGTTAAATATATTTTATCCATCCTGATGAGGCGGTTAATATATTCAATTTTAAAAAGTTCAAAAGGCTGGAACATGATTAAATTTTTACTTTTAAAACCTGGTTCATATCGGTAGTAAAATGGGAAGATAAATATTCCGTTTTCAACCGGTACCTTTTTTCAAATCCCTGGACGGATAACCTTACTATTTCTTTTCCCAGGCATACATTTATTTTATCCATCGCTTCCATGGCTGTTTTATTTTTCTTTCTATCACATTTATCAAAAAGGCTTGCCTGAATCTTTTCATCAGGAACAATATCAAAAGCCATTACACCACATTTTAAATAATTGTATCCTTCCTTAAAAATAATATCAAATCCTTTGATAGCGTAAGTAATCATTTCCCCGGTAAAATTTGTCGGCGTTTGAAGGTCAATCGTGATAGACCTTGAATATTGTTTGTCTTGTGTGCGGTGCAAATTGGTTTGTAAAAAAACATTGATGCTTCTGCAGCAACTTTTTTGATTTCTTAATTTGAGCGCACAAGCTGCGGCATAATTACTTAAAGCTTCTTTGATATCTTCCTTTTTGGTTTGAAGTTTTCCGAACGATTTAGAAGTGCAAATATTCTTTTTGGGTGGCGGTTTAAATTCCCAGGCAATTGCCGGGATCCCTTTGAGTTCATTAAACAATCTTTGAACAACAACCGTCATATTTTTTCTTATCCATTCTTCGGGAGCCGAAATAAGATCGAGCGCGGTATTAAATCCATTTCTTTTTAAAAATAAAGCGTACTGGTGCCCGATTCCCCAAATATCTCCGACTTCAGTAACGGCAAGCATTTCTTTGATTAAATGTTCATTCGCTGCCCAATGGACTCCGATATTTTTCCGGTGTTTTTTTGCATAACGGTTTGCCATTTTAGCAAGCGTTTTTGTAGGCGCTATTCCTACACAAACGGGAATGCCCACATTTTTTTTGACTGCCTTTTTGATTTGCAAACCCAGTTCTAAAAGATCGGTGTAATCCAAATTATGCATATCCAGGAAAGCTTCATCAATAGAATAAATTTCTAAACGGGGCACAAAGCTTTCAAATGTTTTCATTACCCTGTCGCTGATATCTCCATAGAGTGTATAATTAGAACTGAAAACAGCGACATTGTTTTTTTCAATGATTTCCCTTGCCATAAAAGCGGGTGTGGCCATTTCAATTCCTAATGCTTTTGCTTCATCGCTCCGGGAAACTGCGCAACCATCATTATTGGATAATACAATCACTGGCCTGCCTTCCAGCTTTGGATTGAAAAGCCTTTCACACGATACATAAAAATTATTACAGTCAACTAAGGCATACATGATTTTACATCTTTTACATTGGTAATAATATTGGTAACAACTCCCCAAATTTGTAAATCCATTTCGGCAGTAATTTCAGTTTCCTGAAACTTGGAATTTGCGGGAACAAGCCAGCATTTGTATTTATTTTTCTTTAGAAACTTTATCGTGAACTCACCATTTAAAACGGCTAAAACAATATCACCATTTTTGGGTGTAAGGGAACGGTCAACAATTAAACGTGCCTTTGGTGGAATGAAAGCGTTAATCATGGAATAACCTTCTGATTCAATTATGAATGTTGCAAGTGGATGTGGAATAAATTCTTTATTCAGGTCTATACGTTCCTGCATGTAATCCAATGCCGGCGAGGGGAAGCCTGCGGGCACCTTACAATCGTAAGATAAGATTCCCTTTTCTATACTTAAATTATTAGTTTCCATTTGCTAATTGTTTTAGCAAATATAAAGAGGATTAAAACAAAAAAATAACCGGATTTGGTTATTTTTTTAGTATGAAGAACTGAAAAGCAATTTTTAAAAGGAAAGTGTGAGAAAAGTTAATGATTAATCATAATCGTCTGAAATGACTTTTGCAAAATAAATAATTGATGAACCTTGCAAAACTGCAGGGGATTTTTCAAGTTTGTTACTTCTCAGAAGGCAATTATTTTCACAACACCATTCTTCTGCAGCTTGTAGCGCTTCTTCCTGATTAGCGGCACCGGTAATAATTATTTTGTCAAGAATTTTGAAGTCGATTTCTACTTCGCTTACTGTAATAGAATTTTTCATTTTTGATAGCTTTTGGGTTAAAAAATGATGTTTAAGTTTATTCAAGGTTGACTTAAAAAATTGTAAACATATTTGATGCCAAAAATTTTTTTTTCATAATTATTAAGCGAAGCTTTTTGCTTTTTATTGTTGCCTTAAAACCAAAAAAAAGCCCCCTAAAAAGGGAGCTGAGAAACGAACCAATAAAAGCGGCAAACATGGATAAACGAGCCACCATACTGATAGACACGGAAGCGGCAACCACGAACGCCATAACGATAATAAACCGAGCAATGGCCAAGAACGCGATAAAGCTGGGAACAAGAAGGATGAACTACTAACATAAAATAAAATTTAAAAGATTAAAAAAAAATAAAGAAGCCCTTTTACCGAAGTGTACCGACAGAGACGCGTAATGACTGGCGGTTTAAGGAGCCGAAGCCGCTCTTTAAATTTGTTTTTACAGATAAATTTTTTTGCGGCGAGCGGTAAATAGCCAGGCATGGAGCGGCGACAGAGGGAGCGAGTAACTTTGCGGATTTTGTTTTTTTTTGAATCTGACTGAAATCTTTCTTATGTGTGTTCAAAGATTTTGCGCGGGAAAGATTTTGCGATTACTAAAAGAAGTTGTGTTCCGCACATGTAGCGCTGGCTGTATTTGTTTGAGCGGTTGGCAAATAAGATTAGCCCGGAAGTTTTTGTGTGTGCCGGAAAAAGCAGGCAGGGAAAGCAGCAATTAAAAAGATGTGCACCAAATTAAGATCGCTGCTTTCCTGGGCTGCTTTGAGGCTGAATTTCTGAGAATGATTTTAAAAGCTATGCGCTTTGAAAGAGCGCAGCTTCTGGAAGCGAAGTGCTTCGAGGTACGAGAGCGCGAAGCTGGAAGAGCAAGAGAGAGAAAAGCGCAGTGCTTTATTGATGAAATTTTTTATTTTTTTTCTGTAAGATTTGAAGTGTATGGAAGTGACGCGAAGCATTGCGAAATGAATGAGCGTTTAGCGAAGCGGAACAAAAGAGGAAGTCCCTGGTTCGTGAGGGCAGGTAACTATATACGTGTTAGACCAAAACTTACAAATCCTCTTCTATTTCAGAAGAAGAAATTTTTTCTGCCTTATTCATTTTATTTTCCTGATAATAAATTCCATAATAATCATGTACAATATATTTCTTATTCAACATATCATTAAAGTATTCATAATCAAGTACAAGAAAAAGTTTTGCCTTACCCAAAAATATATATTTTTTATATGGATTTGCGACTGTAATAACATCATTAACTATATACGTTCCAGTATATGGCAAAAATTCATTTTGGACAATCATGCTTCTATGACCTTCGGTAAAAGGGGTCAAGGTATCTTCACCAATTATTTCTTTGAGGGTAAAGTATTTCAACTTAGCTGGGAATTTACCTGTATTTATTATATTAAACGTACATACCAAATTGGGTTTATTTATTACTGTATCAAGGCTCTTAAAATTCGTTATAATAATATACGGTCTATTTACTTCTTCAAATTCCTTTTTATACTCATTAAGAGTATTTTTAGTTTGAAGAAACAACAAGTACGTAAACAGCGTCAATGCTGCAGTAACAAGCATATTTACAACCGCTATCTTATTAGCTCCACTATCTTCTTTTTCGGGAATATTAATAATAATATTATAGGGTTCTTTATTTACATTAGTTGTATTTCCCTTTTGGTCTTTGGTTGTTGGATGTTTACTTGCGGTTTTTTTTCTAAACAGACTGGAAAAACGCTTTTTTTTAGGATTTGGTGTTTCTTGTTCGGTGGACTTTCCTTTTTCTTCTTGCATTATTTATTGTCTTTATTATTAGAATAACCTGTGTAAAGTTTGCAATAAAGTTGGAAGAAACAAACTAAAATAAAAAATGGCAATTAAGCCATTTTAATTTTTACCTAAAGAATTTTAAAAGAAGTCTTTTATATCAACTTCCAATTTATCCGCTAAGTTTTTTAATGTAAGAATATGACTATCTCTTTTGCCTTTTTCAATCTCACAAATTGCGCCGTAATGCATATTGCACAACTTCCCTAAATCCCGTAAGTAAAGTCCTTTTGCTTCCCTTGCTGATTTTATCTTTCTTCCCATCTCTTTTAAATATTCACCGTTACTCATAATTTATTGTTTTGCTGTTAATTCTTTATATTTTAAAGTCCCATTACAATTAGCCAAAGCGTCTGCAAATCTTTCATCTTGAAAAGATTCTTTATGATTAAATCTAAATGCAGATTCATTGCAATAGCGTTGTAAATGCTTTGGGCTTACTGAATGATGTATGCCATCAATTTGCTTCTTTAATATGTTCCAATAACCTTCAATGTTATTGGTATGAACTAAAATATCATCTTTACGGACGTACTCTTTATCCCTATGGTTAACTTTTCTGTGATTGTATTTTTCACCAACTTTATTATATGCATGGTGTTCATCTGATACCATAAAACTATTAGGAGCTACAAATTCTTCAATAGCCTTTGATATATTTTCAATATTGGTTTGTGGAATAACTTTAGTTCTTAGTTTGCCATTCCTTTGAATAGCACCAAATACCATAGTTTTATTATCCAGTCCTTTTAATGCTTCTTTCTTTTTCGCATGAATATTTTTCAAGCTGCCTCCCACGTACGTTTCATCAACTTCTACAATGCCATCTAATAATTCAGGTGCTTTATCTGTCAGCATTACACGAATGCGATGGTTTAAATGCCATGCTGTTTTTTGTGTAACTCCCAACCAGGTTGCCAATTGTAAACTGCTTATTCCTTTACTGTGAACTGATAAAATGTATGTAGCCAAAAACCATTTAGTTAATGGAATTTTTGTGTTTTCGTAAATAGTTCCAACTGTTACAGAAAACTTATTTCTGCATTGTTTTTCCCTGCACTTAAATATTCTACCATTGGGGAAACGATGTACATTTAAAGAGCCACAAAAAGGACAGGCGGGTGTACCGTTCCATCTTTGTTGTTCTAAATATTCACGACACTTTTCTTCGCTGCTAAATTCTTTCTGAAATTCTAAAATGCTTTTGAATGTTTTCATTTTTACTGCTTTATTACATCAAAGGTATATACTTTATTAATACTAATGAAATTTATTTTTTTAATTGTATTTACTTTGTATATATTTGTGACATGAAAAAAGATACTCAGATACTCATAAAAGTTTCAGAACCGGAAAAAGAGGGTTTTAAGAAAGCTGCTGAAATAGCTGGTATAGGACTTTCGGCCTGGGCTCGTCAAAAATTACGGTCTGCCGCGATAAAAGATTTACAAGAAGTAGGGGAACAAATTCCATTTCTTGAACAAATTAAAATAAATGATTCAAATGGATAAAGATTTAGATTTTAAATTGATTGGTATAGCTAAAGCGGTCAAACAAGAAAGGTTTACCGTGCCATCAAACCAGAGAGAATATTCTTGGTTGGCAGAATCACAAGTAAAAAGTTTTTTGGCAGATATAAGTAATGCCATAAGGCAACCCGATAAGTCATATTTTCTAGGAACAATTGTAGTAACAATATCAGAAACAGGACAATATGAAATTGCGGATGGTCAACAGCGATTGGCAACAACGACTATTTTTTTAGCAGCTATAAGAGATTGGTTCCGCGCAAAAGGGGATACTGACAACTATAAGGATATTGAAACTAGCTATCTATTTACTTATGATCGTAAGTCGCAGGACATTGTGCCGAAGTTGAAATTAAATGTTGACGATAATGAATATTTTAGGACTGTAATTCTTAGTGCAAACAAGGGTGGTAAATCAGATAGTCACAAACGTTCTAATAAACTGATAGGACAAGCCTATGATTATATGAAAAATTATATTGAATCTATTGAAAAAAACAATAGGTTAGAAAACGCAAAATCAATTTTAAACGATTGGATACTTTATTTAGAAGAAAAAGCAAAGATTATTTTACTTATAGCTGCCAACGCGGAAAATGCATTTATGTTATTTGAAACTATGAATGACAGAGGATTAAAAACCTCTCAGGTTGATTTAGTTAAAAATCGTTTATTCCAACTCGCTGGAGACAGATTAGGCGAAGCCCAAAGATTATGGTCTTCAATGAAAAGTTCTTTAGAATCTGTGACTGATGACGATGAAATGACATTAGATTTTTTAAGAGCTGTATGCAGCATAATGTTTGGGCATACTACCAAAAAAGATATAATGTCTCGAATTAGGGAAAATACACTTAATAAAACAGAGGCAATAAAAATGCTAACACTTCTGGAAGAATTTAGCAAAGATTTTGCAGCTATTCTAAATCCTGAACATCCTAAGTGGAATAGGTATAGTCACGATGTAAGAAAATCAATAGAAGTTATTAACCTATTTAAAGCTTCACAGATTAGGCCTCTAATGTTAGCAGTGGCTACATATTTCAATGAAAAAAATACCGCAACTTCTTTTAGAAAGCTGGTTTCATGGTCTGTCAGGTTTATCATAGTGGGAATTAGAGGTGGAAGGTTAGACGAAGGGTATGCAAAATTGGCAAATAATATTTTTAAGAGAACTATAAAGACTGACGAACATTTGAAAGTAGAATCCGAAAAAATAATAGTTAACGATGCTCAATTTAAAACAGCTTTTGAAACTGCTACGATTAATACAGCTAAACAAGCAAGGTATTTTTTAAGAGCGTTAGAAATGACAGCCAGAGGAGAAGAAAAGCCGCAATTTATCCCAAATGATGACCCTGTGATAAATTTAGAACACATAATGCCTTCTTCCATATCTGACGAATGGCATCAAATAAAACAGCAGGATATAGATGCATACCAATCTAGGTTAGGTAACATGGCATTATTGCAAGCAGACGTAAATTCAAATATTGGGAATCAATCTTTTGATAAAAAGAAAAAAGTTTACAAGAACTCTGCTTTTATTCTTACTAATCAAATTTCTGATTTAGAAACCTGGGATGTAGATAAGATTGACAAAAGGCAAAAGAAGATGGCGGAACTTGCAGTTAAGACTTGGCCTTTATAAAATAAAAAAGGGCAAATAATGCCCTCTTAAATAGTTGTGTCGAAGCAACAAGCAGGAAATAACGAAACAAATGTATGTTAGTGAACCTTGTACACCAGCCATCTCATAAGTGGTTTCTCATTAGACGCAAGTGGTGTACAGGGATTTCCTTTTTCCAAAGTTACAAAAATATTATAACTTTAAATTATGGCAAAATCAGTAAAAAAGAAATCAAATAAAGAGGCTTCAAATACCTTTCATAATATTATGGCTGCATCCGTAAAAGGGAATCCTAAGCCAAAAAAGAAAGAAGATAAAAAGAAAAAAGGATGACAACAGAATGGGCTGTATTCATCTGCTTTATTGCTGTTGGTATTATAGCTACATTAATAATTGAAGTTCCTAAAATCGGGCAAATAGCTTTAAAAGTTCTTGCTGTATTGTTGGCTATTGTCGGGATTATTTACTTCATTAAAATTACATTAGACTTAATTTATGCAATAACCCATTTATTTTAATCAACATGGTCTAACACGTATATAGTTACCTGAGGGGACGAACCAGGGAATAGTTGTTTGCCTGCCCATGTGCCTGACTTGCAGCGTCGGCTTGTTAGAGTGATTGAATTACTTTGTCCGCATACCACTTTTTCTTAAACCAGAAAGCTACATTAACCAACAATATTAATGCTGGCACTTCTACTAATGGACCAATTACACCTGCAAAAGCTTGTCCGCTATTTATACCAAAGATACCGATAGCTACTGCAATAGCTAATTCAAAATTGTTGCCTGTTGCAGTAAATGCGATTGCGGTGCTTTTAGAATAATCCGCACCCATTTTTTTGCCGATGAAGAAACTTACCAAAAACATGATGATAAAATAAATTACCAATGGAAGAGCAATCTTCAATACATCGAAAGGTATCTGAACAATTAGTTCACCTTTCAAGCTGAACATTAAGACAATAGTAAAAAGCAATGCTATCAATGTTATAGGTGAGATGGCTGGAATGTATTTTGTATTGAACCAGTCTAACCCTTTCCATTTTATAAGAAGATAGCGACTTATGATACCTGCAAAAAAAGGAATACCTAAATAGATTAAAACGCTTTCTGCAATTTGCCCAATAGTAATGTTTACTTTCATGCTTTTAACGCCAAAGTAAGGTGGTAAAACAGTAATAAATAACCATGCATATACACTATAAAAAAGTATCTGAAAAATACTGTTGAGTGCAACCAAACCTGCAGCGTATTCTCTGTTCCCTTCGGCTAATTCGTTCCAAACAATTACCATCGCAATACAACGGGCAATGCCGATTAGAATTAAGCCAATCATATATTCAGGCTCATTATGAAAAAAGATGATTGCCAAAAAAAACATCAATGTGGGACCAATAATCCAATTCAGCAGCAACGAAACGCTTAATATTTTTTTGTTCTTAAATACTTCGCCCATTTTTTCGTAGCGGACTTTTGCCAATGGTGGATACATCATTAATATTAAGCCAATGGCTAACGGAATGTTTGTTGTACCGCTGGAAAATGAATTAATAAACTGTGAGGAGCCTGGAAAAAAATATCCAATGCCAACACCTACCAACATCGCAAGAAAAATCCACAACGTTAGAAAGCGGTCGAGAAAACTTAATTTTTTTCTTTGTACTGGATTACAATTTGTAGCACTCATAATTTATTAGTTGATGCTTAGTTTATACTGCTCCGCTAATAATAAACTTTCTAATTCTGCTGGTGTGGTTATTTCAATTTTCATCATCCAACCTTCGCCATTTGGGTCATCATTTACAAAGTTGGGGTTTGAAATAATTTTTTATTGGTCTCAATTACTTTGCCTGAAACTGGCATAAATAAATCGCTGACTGTTTTAATAGCTTCAACAGAACCGAATACTCTGTCCTGCTCAAAACTGGTACCATCGTTGGGTAAGTCGGCATAAACAATTTCTCCTAATTCGCTTTGGGCAAACTCTGTAATGCCTATTGTTCCGATGTTGTCGCTAATACGTAGCCATGTATGCTCTTTGGAATATTTTAAACCTTCTGGAAAATTCATGATTTTAAAATTTAGTTTTATAAAGATTATTCACCTAAAATAGAATACGGATTAGGTGGCTTTTTACCTGTTTCACTTTTTATTTCATTAAATTTTTCCTGCTCTTTCTTTTCAATATCTTCATCTGCATCAGCTCCAGCTTTTAAATTTTTAAGCTCTTCATCGGAAATATGATGATTAGGGCCTTTCAACTTCTTTTCCATAAGTTCTTTCGGTGTTAGCTTTTTTTGCGGCATAACTTTTTTTATTGATTTCATATAAATATGTTTTATCGTTTTTAAATTCCTTTGCGCAAACTTTCTGCATAATCATTTGGTAACGGACTATCTTCAACTGCTTTCGCTGCTTTTTCAATATCGTAATTGAAACGAATAAACTCTACTTTGATACTTTCCTTGTCAAGTATGGAACTGTTGTTATTTATGGTAAGCATTACATAACCACCTTGTGGGTTGCTGTCTTTTGGCTTGCCAACTGAACCAATATTAATAGCATGGCGAAAATGGTTTTGCCCCTCAACGCCTGAATTTAAAATGCGGTGGTAGGGTTTATGTGTATGCCCGAAACACATAATGTCTGCGTCTGCCTGTTCTATAATGCGAAGCATACTTTTTTCTTCGCGGTCTTCAAAAAGATATTCGTTTATTTTTCGTGGGCTGCCATGCACCAAAAGCAAATTCAATCTGTCTTCGTTAAGTTGAAACTCAACTTTGATGTGTGCAGGAAGTGTACGCAAATAAGCTCTTTCTTCGTCTTTCATTATTGAGTTAGTGAAAGAGATAGAAATTTTTCCATTGTCTTTTTCGTGGTCGGTTTTATAAGCACAACCACATTCGTTGCTCATACGCCCAATACCAAAATCGTAGTTACCTGCAATGGTTGGAATTTTACGGTTTTTTATTTCATTCACAACTTCGTTCGCCCAAATGTTGTAGCCCACTAAATCCCCTAAGCAATAGATAGCATCAGGGTTTCGGCTGCCAACATCTTTAAAGAATGCTTGCAATGCTGGAAGGTTTGCATGAATGTCGCTGAATAATGCAATGTTCATTTTGAGATTATTTAATTGAAAGTTTTGTTTTAAATATTAGCAACACCCACCGCCTGGTGTGCAACTGTTTTGTGTAGCGCTTTGTAGTTCGCCTAATTGTACTTTTTGTTTTACTTGTGGAATACCGCAAGCATCGCTTGCCAAACAAGCTGTTTGTTTTGGGACAAGAACAAAATCTTTTCCGTTGAAATGCAAACCATATTTGCCGATAGTGTCGGATTGATATTCTACTTCAATTTCTAAATCGCCAATGTCTAATTTGGTTTCAGATAGAGCAATAATGTTTGAAAGTTTTTGCGGCTTTAAACGGTGGTCAAAATCATTTGCAGTAAATAGCTGAAAGTTCACAACCTTTTCAAGTCTTACAGTACCACCGCAGTCGATAAAATGCCTTGTTACAAGTCCAACTTCTGTTACATGAAAGTTTTCTGGGACGTAAGCACCTGAAGGCAGTTTGAAATTCACTGTTTCAGCAGTGGCAAGATGTTTTTTTATTTCTGATAATTTCATGTTCGATTTGTTTAAATGCTTAACAACAATTCGATTTTTTCTTTTCTAATTTGGTAGTGATGTTACCGAAGTAAGCTTGTAGTTTGTTCAATGCTTTTTCATCAATACAGTAGCAGATTGTGTTTCCTTCAATGTCGCCCTTAATGAGACCAGCATTTTTTAATTCTTTTAAATGTTGAGAAACAGTAGGCTGCGCCAATGGCAATTCGTTTACTATGTCGCCACAAATGCAAGTATCCACCTTTAGCAGATAGTCAATGATAGCAACCCTTGCAGGGTGTCCTAACGCTTTGGCAAGTGTCGCAATGGCGTTTTGCTTGTCAGTAAAATGGTCTGTCTTAGTTGCACCCATGTTTGTAAGTTTAATATTGCAATATTACGATAAAGGTTTGAAAGAACAAGAGTGTGTCGAAAAATAATTGTCGAATTGAAGGATGTTTGCCGTGTGTTGGCAATTGCAGCTCTTTTGCAAGGTTGGCTTTTGTGCGGTGGCAAATAAGATTAGCCGTTAGTTTTTTGTTTTTGCGGAAAGATACCCAGCGGATAAAGTCGCAAAAAAAATGAATAATAACCAAGAAAATCGCTGCTTCATTGGCTGCGTTGTGGCTGAATTTTGGTGAATGATTTTAAAAGCTATGCGTTTTGAAAGAGCGCAGCTTCTGGAAGCGAAGTGCTTCGAGGTACGAGAGCGCGAAGCTGGAAGAGCAAGAGAGAGAAAAGCGCAGTGCTTTATTGATGAAATTTTTTATTTACTTTCTGCAAGATTTGGAAGAGTTTGGAAGTGACGCGAAGCATTGCGAAATGAATGGAGCAAAGCGGAAGGAATGAGCGCTCGCGAAGGGGAACGAAGCGGGGGAAATTGATTTTATTTTTATCTAACGAGCAGGTATTGCTACATGTGGCATATTTTATAACCTCCAGTCCGGAACCGCTGCTCATTGAAATTGCAGTTGAAGTGCGTTGTGTCGCGCCCTGCTTTTGCAAATATTTTTGTTGGCTGCTGTTTCTTTTATATTTCAGCTTCATCTACAATTTCCATTTTTCCTTCTGGCAAAATGTAATAACCAAAAGAAGGTTTGTTCGAATTTAAAGTATTCATTATTCCACCTAAAAGAACACCAACCTCAAAATTGTCTTTAAGAGGTTTACAGAATTGCCAATATCCATAAAGCTTTCCGTTAGGCTTTGTTCCTTTGTTATAATACCAGTAGCCTTGTCCAATTACACACAAAATTAAAATTGATGGATTTGAATAAAAGTGCGGGTCGTACTTTTTGTATCTCTCTAATTCATTTGTCCTTTTATTTAAATCAGAGGATAAAGCAAAATAAACCGTACGTGTTACAGCTGGAGGACTTATTAGTTTAAGTTTATTTAAAGTATCAAATTTTTTGATTGTGCTTTTGATTTCTTTTGCGGTTGATTTAGTTTTTACTTCAATTGCGTAGTAGCAACTTTCAAATGGGTAAAGTCCTAACCTTTCTCCAAACAAAATTGGTGGAATAATATTTTTGTTATAAATAATTAAGTCTGTTTCAGCAGACTGATTACCTAAATAATCATGTATTTGTCCTCTTCCAACTTCCCAGTCATTTGGCAAATACTTTGAAAGAAGTCTCCCAAAACCGTATTCACGAATATTTCCTTTTAAACCTTGATGATTAATTGCATTTATAGTGGATGATTCTGTCAACAGCGTCGTAATGTCAATTTTTAATAAGTCTAAAAAGAATTTATTCGCCATTGAGACTTTGGTTTAAAATAGCAGCCAACACACAAATGTATGTTATAAGAAGGTACCATTTTGCCCAACTCAAAAACAAACCAAAATTGAGAAGTTTAATATAAAAGCGAGTAGATCCACGAAAGTAGAGATTGCGAAAAGTTAGAGAAAAGGTTAGTGAGGGGACAAATTAGGGGTTTAGGGAGTGTGCCGAAGTAGGCGGGGAAAGCAGTAATAAAAAAGATGTGCAACAAAATAAAATCGCTGCTTGGATATTACGCACCATAGTTTACCACTAATTTCAGAGCATAGTTTACCGGTGATTTCAGTCCAAAGTTTACCAGTTTGGCATTATTTGGATTAGTGATTTCAGTCCAAAGTTTACCAGTTGGGGGTAAGCGAGGAGTGACATTACGGCGCAAAGTTTACCACTTGCGTTAAAGGATTTGTTGATAGCATTTTTTCACGGCATTGCTTTGTAAAAAAGCATGGCCAACAAAGTGATCACAATGCAACAAATTCGCAGTATTATTCAACTCCTTGAAAAAGGATATTCACTTCGTTCCATCTCGGCACAGGTCGGTTTGTCCAGACAACCGGTAACTTTTTATGCAGCCCGGCTTAAGAATGCTCCATATTCTCTTGAAGCGCTTCGCCAGCTTTCCGATGAGGATTTGGCCAGTATTGTGTATGCTCCTGCAGTTACCACATCTTTACCTGAGAGTGCCCGCAGGCAGGAACTTGAAGTGCTCATGCCCTACTTTTTGAGTGAACTTAAACGCACCGGTGTTACCAGACTATTACTCTGGGAAGAATATCGGAAACAATCCACTGATCCCTTTCGGTATACACAGTTTTGTATTTTATTAAAACAAGCCGGTAAGATCACTAATGCCAGCATGCACCTGGTTCACACACCTGGTGATATGGTAATGGTTGATTTCGCAGGTGATAAAATGAGTTATGTTGACCGCTCCTCCGGAGAAATAATTTTTTGTCCGGTGCTGGTTGCTGTATTACCCTTCAGCAAATACACCTTTGCCATGGCGCTGCCAGATGCCAGCATCCCGCAGGTGATCAAGGCTCTTAATGCCTGCATGGCTTACTTTGGCGGGGTCCCTCTGAGTTTGAAAACAGATAACATGAAGCAGGTCGTAACCAGGTCATGCCGTTATGAACCGTTATTTAGTGAAGCGCTGCAACAATGGGCGCTACATTACAATATTACCTTACTGGCCACCAGGGTAGCCAAACCTAAGGATAAAGGTGCAGTAGAAAATGAGGTGAAGATCGCCTACCAGCGTATCTATGCACCTCTGCGTGATGAGATATTTTACTATCTGGCACGATTAAATGAGGCCGTTAATAAACAGCTTTCCTTACATAATGAAAAACTATTCCAGCTAAAAGACCATAGCCGGCTTCAACAGTTTAGCCTGGAAGAAAAACTATTATTGCAGCCATTACCGATGGAAGAGTTTGTAATAAGACACCGGGTGTTGGCCAGGGTGCAGAAAAATTACCATATCACACTTGGCGAAGACTATCACCATTACAGTGTTCCTTATCAGTTCATTGGTAAACAAGTGAGTGCTGTCTATGATACCGACAATGTAGAGATCTACTATCAACACAAACGTATTGCCCTGCATAGACGCAGTTATAAAAAGCATGACTTTACTACGGTCGGAGGCCATATGCCCCAGGGACATCAACATTATTTTGAACAACAGGGATGGACGCCGGCTTATTTTTTGGAACAGGCCATGCGTATTGGCTCCGCTGTACATCTGTACATGGATGAGGTACTGAAAGGCAGAGCCTATACGGAGCAAACCTACAATGCCTGCCGTGGTATTTTACGGCTCCATAAACAATATGGTACCGACCGGTTGCAGGCAGCCTGCTCCAGGGCATTGACCGGAAATGTATTTAACTACCGCACAATCCAAAACATCCTGATCAATAATCTTGATCAACTTAAGGATGGCTATCAGCCGGATCTGTTTAAGCTTCCAGACCACCCTAATCTCCGGGGACCGGATAGCTATCAATAATTGCTCTTATTTATTAATTATAAAAAACAAAAACATGAACCAACAAAGTACGCTTGAACAATTACAGGGACTTAAACTATCAGGTATGGCTAAACGCTATGAAGCCATCCTGAACCAACCTGTACACCAGCAACCGGAACCACATGCGTTGATAGCCTTGCTTGCTGAAGCTGAATCCGGGTACCGGGCCTATCAGCGAACCCAACTCTACCTGCGGCTTTCCAAGCTCCGCTATAATGCAACGCCGGAACAGATCAACTGTACACCGGGAAGAGGAATCACTAAAGAAGTTCTTGTCATGCTGACGGATGGCACCTTTATTGAAAAATCAGAAAATCTATTAATTACCGGGGCCACCGGATGTGGAAAAAGTTACCTGGCCTGTGCCATGGGCAGGAATGCCTGCCTGCTGGGACACCGGACACTCTATTATTCTATGAATAGATTTATTGAGGCATTGGCGGCAGCAAGATTAGATGGAACTTATCTGCGATGGATTAATGTAATAGCTAAAACACCACTGCTGATAATAGATGACTTTGGACTGCAACCTTTGAATCACGATATGAGGTTAACCTTGTTGCAGATACTGGAAGATCGCTTCGCCAAAGGCGCAACGATTGTGACAAGCCAGCTACCTGTTAATAAGTGGTACGAATACATTGCAGAGCCTACAATGGCCGATGCAATATGTGACAGGCTGACATCCAATGCTCATAAAATAGAATTAAAAGGAGAATCCTTACGGAAGAAAAATAAAAACTAAATTTACATCGCTACAACAGATCCTGACAAGTGGTAAACTTTGCTACTGAAATGCTGGTAAACTTTGACCGTAATCTCCAGAACTGAACCGCTTGTATAAAACACTATGTTGTTCAGTTAATATTAAGTGTGTTCCACTCATCGGAGGTTAATTGCCATCTCGATATAATCGAATGTCAGCAGATTGAATAGATACCAAATCAATCCGATTGATTTATAGAAGGTTTGCTACTGGTGTAAAACCATAAATCTCGTCCTTGCTGAAATTTGAAGTTTTATGTAACACTAAACGCTTAGGATATATTTTAAGTGCATCGTAAAATTCTTTAAGAGAAAGTGTAAGCAAGTTAAATGCTTGCTCTTCTGTTAAATGGGAATTCTATCATTTTTTTTTAAGAGCAATTTCGTTTCCTCTTAAAATAACACCTCTGCCAATTTCATTGAAGATTTGGGCTATACTTTTTTGTATCTTTGATTGGTCCCTGCTTTTAAAAAAGCTTATATCGGCATAGCATGTAGCTTCAGCGGAATCTTTCCGGATTATGCAATGAAAGACATTAAACGTATTGGCGTAGTTGCTGTAAAAAAACTTAATCCAACTAATTACGAGTTTTGTAAATTGGTAGTGAATGAAAGTGAGCGAGGTTTAGGATTAGGTAAAATGTTGGTTCAAAAATGTATTGACTTTGTTGCAAATCAAAAAGGAGAATATTTGTACTTACAAAGTTTTTCTAAATTAGAAATAGCATTCAATATTTACAAATCGATGGGGTTACTAAAAGTGAAGGATCTGAACAGATGAAAGTCGTTAAAAGAACAGAGATAATTATGAAAAAAAGAATAATAGATGATTCATACAATATTCTGCAATGATAACTTAAACCGTTCTATGTTTTTTACCGAAACGTTTAAGGATTATAAAGTCTTATTAAGACATAATGAATTTTGAATTTCGGTTTTCTTCATCTAAATTTTTAACCTACCGAAAACCATGCTTCAGCCTCCTTAATTATCTTTAAACCAAAAATAAACTTAACTTTCAGAACGATTGATTTGTAAATCGGACGACAATCTAAGAAGAAGGAGCACCTGAACAAATAAGACCTCATCGGGAACGTAGTGCCTCCGATGAAGTCCGATTTTGTACAGCATGTCCAGATTTTTTCAGGAGAACCAGTAAACTGAATAATTGGAGAATATTGGGTTTGAGTTGTAAATGGTTTGAATTTATGTTAGGGTGTTATATCTCACAGAGTCTTGTTAAGCGGTTTTAATTGTCTGATTGAGACGAATTCAACTTCCGCCATTTTTATTTTTACCGCTTTAAAATCTGCCCTTTTTTTAAATCTTCATTATAATCATTTAGCCTTGGATAATCTTCAACGATCTTTTCGGGAAATGCTTTTTTAAATTTTTCAGTATACACTCTCCCCATTTTATCATTATCCACTGCCGATATTATTTTTAGGTCTGAGTTTACATTTGCTTCCAGGATAATGGATTTTACCGTTTCTAATTGTCCCTCAGCCACAGAGCCACCAAAGGAAACGTATAAGGAATTGTTTTTTCCCTTTAATTGATGATATGATAATGCATCTATTGGGCTCTCAGTGAGTATAATATTTTCAAGAATAGCAGGCAAATTAGAATACCAAATACCAACTGATCTATCTGTTCCCACGGTAACATGCTTAAACTGCTTATTGCGTAATTCAAATCCTACAATATCTCCAAATGCATTATAATAAGGAAAACCTGTGTTATCATAGCCGTTTAATTTTACATTAAATAATTTTCCTTTGAAAAAGGAATTATTAATTGTCTGAAAATGAATTCCTCTAAAGTATAGGTAAGTAGGGTTTTTTAATTTCGAAAGGCCATCGGGCAAACAAAATTCTTTTTCGGAATATTCTTGCACTAATTTATTTTCATCTGTTTTAAACAGATTCTTTTCAGGAATGGGTAAATTTTGGTAATTATAAAGCACTGCATTAATGTTGCCGGCTTCTGATTTACCATTTAGGTATGGAAACATGGACCCTAATCTGTTCTTTATAAAATTGATTAAAGTTCCTTTATCTTTTGTATCCTGGGGATTAAAATAACCCTGGTTAGATGTTGATTGGGGATTAACAATTATGATTTTATCCCCTGAAACTTCATCTTTTAATACAGGCCATTTGAGGCCATCTTTTTTCCTGATTTTATACCCAACTGAAAGAGCCAATTTTATGATTGAAATCTCATTTCGGAAATCCTGGAAAGATTTTAATTGATTCATTTGAATAAGGTTTTAATTGACGGTTACTTTGTAATCAAAATCTTTTGGAGTGGTATAAGTGCCACCTGATAATTGGTCATAAGAAAATGTTTGGTTGTCCTTTAAATTTCCATCAAAATATATTTTTATAGTCATAGAAAAATTTTCATCCAGCGAAGTAGCATAAACTTTTGGAGAAATCGCAAGCATTACACTCACAGAACTAACCTTCGTTGTGGAGCGAAAAGAGATTTGGTTATGATCCGCAAAATCTGAATTTTGTAAAAAAGGCCCTGAAGTAATAATTCCGGTAGTGTCATTGGCAATACCTATTAATTCTCCGGTAGCATTCACTGCAAGAAAGATTAATACCGCAACCTGTGATTGAATGTCCCCTTTATAGGTAACTTCCATTTTCATTGTTGCTTCTTTATTTTGAGATGAAGGTTTGTCATCTTTCTTTCCGCATGATGAAATTATCAATAATGACAAAGTAATCAATGCGAGTAATGATTTTGTGGTGGTGTTTTTCATCTTTTATTTTTTTTGAATTGGTAAATAATAATTGGCGGTATCTGTTTTCAATTCTAAATATTCAAGATCATTTTTCAAAAGGATTTTACCAGGTATCATAAATTGAGTTGGCTGTTTAAAAATTTCCTTTTTAAAATATATCAATGAAAAAAGCATTGTAACAACCAGGGATGGCATAAGCCATTTTCCAAGACCATAGAAAAAATAATCCCATCCTGTTTTAAATGTTACTTTAGGGAGGTTACGGATATCCTTTTTTAAATCCTTTTGCATCTCGTTTACGCGAACAAAAAAATATAGAATTTCATCATCAAAATTGATGTCGTATTTATTACGGTAGTGAGTTCTAAACTCTTCTAATATTTTTCTGTAATCAGTCATACTAAACTTTTGCTATTTCCCTTTTAATGATGGTCTTGGCTGCAAATGAATTGTAAGAAGAGAAGCCCATTCCTTTTCGAATGTTTTCTGTAATTATTTGCCCTGAATTTCTATCTATATGGATGCCACCAAATCGTACTACTTTAATAATACATCCCCTTGCTTTTTTCGCAAATTCATTTAATTCATCTATTAAAAGATTATAATTGAGAAATGTCAGTTCATTGAGATACATAACTATTTCAAATTTGCCCTTGACGATCCCGATAAGTTTTTTCAAATACTCAAAAGTGCTGGCATACGAGGTGCCACCGCAGAGGATCACATTGAATACAAATTTTGCTTTTAGCTCTTTTTCAAATTCCTTGAATTCATCTATGGTGAAATCCAGTGAAAAAAGTGAAGGAAGTTGTTCGCTTTCGGGAGCGCCGAAATCAATATAGATTTCTTCAAAAGGCTGAGAATTAAAAGCCTGCAAAATATCATATAATTTTTCACGTTCAATTTTTTTCAGGTTATCAAAAATGTCCACTGAGAAAAGACGGTTGGCTTCCTGTTGAGCCAAAAAATTAAGTTGCCTTGTAGAAGTTTGCGTTGAACTGTCTAAGTCAACAAAAGCAGCCTTTACATTATTTTCATGTTTGAGCGCCTGTAGGTAGGTAAGCATTGATTTACCAGCGCCACCCTTACTTTGAATATTGAAATAAAATGTCTTCATAAGTTTTAATTTTTTTTAAAGATTACAGAGGAATATTATTTAATCAGTTTAATAATGGTTTTACGTTGTTCCACTGATTCAGGGTTAGAAGGTTCGAAGGTTTGCCAATCTTCATTGCCCGTTTTTTTATTTGATTTTTCAATCTGTATTATTGATACCATAGGAGAAATAAAAGGCTTATTTTTTTTCTTATAACGTTGAAGCCACGACCAATAAGTTTTTCGGTTAATTGCTTTTTCAGGAATTGAAAACCTCACCATAATATTTTTAAAAAGCACACGAGGAATAGCCCTGAGGATTTCTTCTTTTGAATAGACAGTATCTATCAAATCAAATTTTCCATAATCAGCAGTCAGTAATCTTTCCCTTATTTTGGTATCGCTTATTTTATATTTCATTATAAAGCTTATATTAATAATTACTGCAAATATATTTATTAAAGTGATAAAAAATAAACTATTATAATTTTATTTGAAGATTGTTGAAAACAATTGAAGATTCTTAAATACTAATGCAGACAAACGAGGATTAACAGAGAAATATTCAGAGAATAATTAAAGATTATTTCCTATAAATACTTACAAATAAAGAATCTCAGCGATTAATTAAATTCTTTTATTCGGGAATCTGAAAAAACTGAAGACATGACAAGATGTGTCTTTGTCTTTACATTCCAAAGACTGTCTTGCCCGCTAAGGCGGGAATTAAAAATTTTGCGCAACTTATATTTATTAATACATAGAATTAATTTATAACTTTGATTAATAATTATTAATAAAATGAAAGAAGCCAGGATACAGGTGAACTTTAGGATGACGAAAAGACTGAAAGAAAAATTAAAACAGCAAGCTGATGAAATGGATATTTCTATGCGAAAAGTGATTGAGCATAGAATTGAAAACACACCCTTGGTAGATCATAGAATGGAAAAGGAAAAATTCCTGGCGATACATACACTTTGCAAAGAGATTAATTACATTGGAAAAAACATCAACCAAATCACTATTGCGATACGACAAATAAAATCTAACAGAAAAATAGAAGACGGAGAATTTTCATTATTAATGCAGGAACTGAAGAAGTATAATGAAAAGAGAAATGAGATCAGTGACCTGCTTGGGAAAAATTTATTCTAAAAATGAATAGTGCCATTTTTAAGATAATGCCTGCCGCAGGCAGCCGCTTTAATGCAGTGAACTATAATGAGAAGAAAGTAAAGCAAGGGAAAGCAGGGCTTGTTTATTTTGAAAACTTCGGAAACCTTCAGGATAAAACTGAAATATCAAAAGAAGAATTTAAAAAGTATTTACAAGATTATTCTGCCCGTAATACTAAAATCAAAAATCCTGTATTTCATGCTACGTGTAGTTGCAAAAACAATGAGTTAAGCCATGAACAATTAAAAGAAATTGCCTTAAAGATCACGCAGCAATTAGGTTATGCAGAAAATCCTATTTTGATTTACGAACATCATGACACCAGGAATAGCCATGTGCACATTGTATCCAGCCGGGTTGGAATTAATGGAAAGAAGATCAACGATAGTTTTGAAGGTAAAAGAGCGAACCATTTTCTTAATGCAATTTTAAACAGAGAACCCCATCAGGAATTTAATCAACATCTAAATTCTGCATTGACTTATAAATTTGGAACACACGCTCAGTTTTGTTTGCTTATGGAAATAAACGGGTATAAAGCCCAAAAGACCAAAGACCAATTTTTATTTTTTAAGCATGGTGAAAAACAAGGGTATTTTCAATTGTCAGACCTTGATAAGAAAATAGAGATAACGGAAAAATCCGAAAAAAATACCAACCAAATAAAAGCTATTATTTATAAATACAGAAAACAGTATTCGGGCAAACTGCGTAGCAATCACGATCATAAATTCACGACTGAACCAACGAAGTTTGAAAGCGACTTAACCAAGCTATTAAAACAAAAATTTGGTTTTGATTTTATTTTCTTTTCCGGAAAGGATAAAGAAACTCCTTATGGTTATGTTTTGATAGATCATAATAAAAGAGAAGTTTACAAAGGCAGTGATTTATTAAAGCTTGATCTTCTGATTGCCGATGCAGAAAACAAAGAAAAAGAACACGTTACTATATCTAACAGTAATGTGTACACTAATTTTAATGAAGAAAATAGTAACGAGAAGTTTCAACAAGGAAACGAAGATAAAAGTGAAATACAGTTAGGAGAAATAGTGGGTGATTTTCTGGAAGAAATTGAAAGAGCCAATTACCAGGGTGATGGGCGGGCAAGGAACAAACGAAATAGAACCCGAAAAGGGATTTGAATTGTAATCTACTGAATTAAATTGTCAGCATGGTTAATTCCTTTATGATGTTGTCCACATATGCTTCATCATTTTCGCCAAAAGGCAATACACAGAATATGGCTTCCCTTAATTCGGATTTGGAAAGTAAAATTTTGAATTGATTGTTGATATACTTTTTTAAAGCATTATTATTAACCGTATCAACCTTTAAACCGTAATTTATAAGAAATACAATATCCTCCAAATCTTTACTCAGCCTTAAATCTCTCATTCCCCTGTTAAACAAGGCCTCTATTTTGCATCCTATGAAATAAGGAATTGATAGTATTTTAATAGTCATATTTTTATCTATTTGATAAGAAATTGAATGAAGAATACCCTCACTATACCAGCGATTAGAAAAACCGAGAATCCTGGTATCAGTTGGCATTATGTCCACTATGATGCCCTGATAATGCCATCTGCAAATTATTTTTCGGTCGTTCTCGAATTTTTGTTTTCTAAGTTGCTCCTCAAGATCTGAGTAGTTCTTTCTGCTGGCGACTTCTATGATACAATCAACATCATCTGTCTGTCTTAATTCTGATATTAGTGATTTATTTTCGATATAAAATTCTGTGATTGCTCCCCCTACAAACACAACATCATTTGCCATTTTACCTAAACCGGTCACTACCGTTTTTATCATTTCGATATTAGTACTTTGCGGCATAGAATTGTAATTTCTCCTTTAATAGATTTGCGGCAATTTCTTTTTCTCTTGTTCTTCCAATCCTGATTGCGTCAATTAAGGCAAGTATCTCATACAGTGATTTATCATGCTGCACAATTTCCGGTACATGCTTCATTAAAGGTTCAATGGACTGGCCCCTTAGCTTACCTTTCAGATAAGGCCAGACATAAATCTCCTTTTCAGAAATGATCTTTTCATTTAGAGGTGGTGCAGAGTGAGCAGTTGCTATTCCTCTGGTCAATTTTCCTGGTTCTATTGCAAATGTATAAGCAATACCATGGATCAGAAATTCTGATATATTGAGTATGTAGATATCATTAAATGGGCTTGGACTGATAAATCTTGCCCTGACACATCTTTCTAATGACCGGTGAATAGCTGAGACGCTTAGGTGAAGATCTACCTGAAGGCTTTCGTATTTCCACTTCTTTCTTCCTTCACATAATACTTTTAATAAGACCAGGATGTCTTGGGATTTTATTGTTTGCATAAAAACAAAGATAAACAATTTTCCATTTTCTGGAAAATGGAAAACTATTTTTAAAGGAGAGTTTATGTTGCTTTAAAGTAGATAAAGCAATTACTTTATATAAATAAAAGTAATAAAGATTAAAATTTATTTCGTGATTATAAATAATAGTAATAATATTGTGCATTATTATTAATATAAGTAATAATTATTGATTATGCCATTTCATCGATTCATTTCCATAGTATCCGGAATTTTAGGAAGCTACTATTTAATCCTCATCCTGTTTGATTTAATAAAATCAAATAACAGAGTAGCCCAGGTTGCAACTCACGCCGTAAAGTTTGAGGGGCCCGATAAACCTGTGCTGGTTTCAGATGAAACTGAAGAAAGCGCCCAATTCAATAATTCAGGAAGACGAGAATATTTAAAAAAATATTTACCGCGTGATTATACCGTACAAACGAGAGAAGTTGAAAGTAAATCCCCGGTGATAGATCTGGGATTAGAAACATTGTCGGGAGAGCCTTATACCGTGAATGCGGAGAACCTTTCAAAATTTATGATTGCCTGAAATTAATAAATACAAAAATAGTGATAAATCATTTATTGGATGTTATGCCCACAGGAAGTTTATCAGACATTAATTGGTCTGTTAAAAATGAAATATGGTTTTATATAAAAGGCTTGTGTTATGCAGTAGCCGGAGTTTTAGGACTGGTATCCGGATTGAGAGTTTATAATCTATGGAATGTGAATGGAAGGCATC
>Ga0207933_1000278_pt1 | contig 53247 bp, 51 predicted proteins | sample NGESurdeep092012_4_FD_184488 | JGI IMG/M metagenome (GOLD analysis project Ga0207933, IMG submission 184488) | Arctic peat soil microbial communities from Barrow, Alaska - NGEE Surface sample F53-3 deep-092012 (SPAdes) | ecosystem: Environmental > Terrestrial > Soil > Wetlands > Peat ... | reverse complement strand
AGCCGATGAACGTGATTTGTAGGGCAGCCCGGAAGCCAAGCTGCGCGGTTCCGGCATCGGCGATCTCGCGCCAGCGCACCGCGAGCAGGACGGTCTGCGCCACCATCAGCGCGGCAGCGGCGAGCAACCAGGTTGCCTTCGCACTGACAAGCCGCGCCCCGACGGATTCCAGATGCACCGAGCGCAGCGAGAGATAAAGCAGCAGGGCGGAGACGGCCGCCTTCAGCAGCAGGAACACTACTCGCCGCATCGGTCGATCCCTTGCCCTCTAGGCGGGCCGAATTCGGTTCGTGACTTGGCATAGGGGTAGGCGGCTGGCAACGGGAAACTCTCGCCGCAGGAACCGTTACGGATGACTTGCATGTTTGGTTGCGACGAGGGTTGGATGCGTTACACTCACCCCAATTTCGAAATTCGGAATCGTCATGGCCGGTGCCACGCTTTTGGACGTACAATTCGGTCGCTGGTCCTCGCCTGCGTGGGCAAAAGGCTTTGCGCTGACCGCGGCCTGCTGTCGCTGGCCGACCGACATTGATGCCGTGCATGCCGCAGCCGCTGCGGCAATCGACTGGTCCATCTTCGCGCAGACCGCAAGACGTCATCGCGTCGCCGGACTCGTACACAACGCAGTCGAGCGTGCCGAGTTGCCGCTGCCGGCTGACGTTGCCAAGGACATCGCCATCGAAGCGCGCTCGATCGCGTGGCAGAACCTCGCCTACGCGCACGAGACTGTCCGGCTCCAGCGATTGTTCGATAGAGCGGCCGTTCAGGTTGTATTTCTCAAAGGCACCGCGCTCTCGCAGGCAGCTTATGGAACGCTGACTGTGAAGCACGGCCGCGACATCGACCTTCTCGTTTCTCCTGCACAAGTGTCCATCGCGCTCGATCTGCTTCAGGCGGGCGGCTATACCTTGGGCGATCCGGCGGGCGCCTTGAATCCCGCACAAATCAAGGCGCTGGTCGCGCATGGCGATCAAGCGGAGCTCGCACGGCGCGACGGCCGGCTGCGCCTGGAATTGCATTGGCGACTGGCAAGCAATCGGCACCTGGTCCACGGGATCGAGCCGTTCGCCGCTCCGGCGCAGACGGCGCTGCCGGGTCTCGGAACTCTTAATGTCCTGCGGCCAGAGGACGAATTCGTCTATCTTTGCGTGCATGGCGCCGGCCACTCATGGTCACGATTGAAATGGCTCGCTGACTTGAACGCTCGCCTCGCCGGTCTCGAAGCGCAGCAGATCGCTGGCCTTTATGAGTACGCAGAAGCGCGCGGGGCGAGGTTATGCGCGGGTCAGGCGCTGCTCTTGTGCCATCGGCTGTTCGGCCGTGTTCTGCCGGTCGGCCTGCACGAGGCGCTCACCGCCGACCGTCGCGTGACGCGGCTTGCCGCAAGCGCGGCGCAAAGCATGATGGGCGATGATCCGGGCGACGCATCGGCATCGCGCGCGGCGCGCACTCTTCGCAACCTGGTCCGGCCGTTCCGGCTTGGCCGCGGGCCACGATTTCTCGCTGCCGAAATGCACGGACTTCTCACCGCCCCGGGCGACGCGATCCGTCTGCCGTTGCCGCGCGCTCTTGCCTTCCTGTATCCATTATTGCGCGTTCCGCTATGGGCATGGCGGCAGGTGCCTCGGTCCCGCGGCGAACGGCCGCTTGAAGCGCCGCAACGCCGCTGATCGGCTATGCTCAGCGGTCTTCCTTTTTCGGTCGAGCATTTCCGTTCATGACGTCCCAGGCTTTTGACGATGACACGAGGCTTTACGCAATCGGCGATGTGCACGGGCGGCTCGACCTGCTCGACCGCGTCATCGACTCCATCGCGCGCGACTTCGCGGAGCACGGCGGCAAGGCCCTGACCGTAACGCTCGGCGACTACATCGACCGAGGGCCGCAGTCACGCGGTGTCATCGAGCGCCTGGCGCGCAATCCGTTTGCAACGCCATACGTGGCACTCAAGGGCAATCACGAGGCATTGTTCGAAGACTTTCTTACCGATCCGGCAGTCGGCGCGCACTGGCGCCGATTGGGCGGTCTGGAGACGCTCGCCTCGTTTGGCGTATCGGTGCGGCATATGATGCTGGGCCGCAATCTCGACGAAGCCGCGGGCGCGTTGCGCGAGGCGCTGACGCCTGAGCATGCCGGCTTCCTCGCTTCGCTCAAGCTGTCTCTCTCGGTCGGCCGCTATTTTCTCTGCCATGCCGGCGTGCGGCCTGGCGTGGCGCTCGAGCGCCAGAGCGAGCAGGATCTGCTCTGGATCCGCGAAGAGTTTCTCGACAGCACAGCGGACCTCGGCAAGATCGTGGTGCATGGCCACACGCCAGTCGCGGTGCCCGAAGTGCTGCCGAACCGGATCAATATCGACACCGGCGCGTTTGCAACTGGACGTCTGACCTGCATCGTGCTGGAGGGCGGAGGCCACCGTTTTCTGCCGTAACGTGCAAGTTTGCTGCTGAAGCAAGCCAATCTCGTGCGTTTTTCGACCTTCGTTAAGACAGTCGCGCAAAGCGCTCGGCCAGTTGTACCAACTGCGCACGCGCTTCGGGATCCTCGATCTTTATGAAAGCTGAGATGAGCCGCAGGCCTTCGTCCGGCATGGGACCTGCCGACGGTGCACTGTCGCGACAGGTATCGAGGGTGGGAAATGCAAGGACGTTCATCGGCTACTCCGTTACGATTGTGAGCATCATATTCACAACCTTTCCTGGGCTCAAATTGATGTGCTCGCCCGCGCAGGAGAGGTATCGGAAAGGGGATTGATGGATGACCTCGAATCGGTAAGTTACGCCGCCTTTATGTTGGGAGCGGCGAGGGATTCATTTTGGCCAACGGAAGCGAAGAACAAAAAAAGAATGATCTGGCTACGCTGAGGGGAATTGTTCGTGGGCCTGGAAACTACGCAACCCCATCAAATGACCGGGTTGACCGTCTTGTAAGGCAGGGACTTGTGAGGAAGGCGAGAGGAATTCTCCGCCCCACGCTCAAGGGCCGCTTGGTCGCATGCTTCAGCCGATAAGACTCATTCCAAGCAGACTTCTAACTGGTGATGCCCTGCAATCTTATCTTTCGCGCGGCGCTCAGCGCCTTCCGAACGGAGGCGTTAGTGGACTCTGAATCGATCATGATCGGCGCGGGGCAATGTCGGCAGGCAAGCGTGTTGCCGCCCTTAAGTTTACCAGCCATCTCGCGGAAGCTTTTGCCACAAGCAGCACACGTGATCAAAAGCCGTTCGTTCATTTGCTCGCCCTTGGCCCATAATGGCCGGGGGAGCGTTGCGAAAGGATGAAAAGCCCGACCTGAGCTCGACAGGCGGGAAGCGAGCACGCTCGGCCGATTGCGACGCTCGAAAGGCAGTCGGCCAAGAATGACATCCTGCTCCAAGCCGGTATAATGTTCAGGCTTGGGGGGCGTCAGTGAGTATCGCTTTCAGCGTCCGCCGCGCCGGCGATAAGAGTGAACAAGGCTCTCCAGCACCGACTGGAGTTGGCCTCATGTTGTCGCTGATTCTTTTTCAAGCGGTCATCATCGCCGGGGCGATCAGGTGCGCATCGGATACGACTTGCGGGCTTTGTCAGCTCGCCGCTTGGCTTGAGGGTTAATCGGCTCGGTCGGCGGATTCGTTTGATTTCATGCCGCTGGCCGGTCCCTTAAATCCACGATAGTTCGGCTTCGTCGCAAAACCGGTCAAACGACCGATGTGTCGGGCTTACCAAAACTCCCATCGCGCCGCACGTTTAGCGCGATTTTTAACTTTGTTAATACAACCCACGTACTCAAAATAGAGGTAATGTGGTAGCCTCTTATTGTCTTGAGTATGAGGTTTGCCATGTCTGGCGGCATCAGGCGGTGGGCGACGAAAAACCTCGTGCCGGGGGATCTGACCGCTTTGCGCCAGATCGCAGACGGCCGAGATCTTGATGATCCAAAGAGAGTTTTGCGGCTTCGCGCCCGCCGGTTCGTGGTCGAGCGCGAGGAGGGCCGCCCTGCAATCACGCTTCAGGGCCGGGTAGCTCTCCTTACTAAGCAGTTGATACTCCATTAACATTTCATTTACGTTCGGCTTGGTAAATAACCTGGAAAATCGAGCCGGGGGCGTGGCTTTTTTGCTACAGTCTTTTGCCGTTTTCTGCGTTATCCTGCAGCCACCAATGAGAGTGCCGAATCATGCGAACGCTTCTGCTCGCCCTATCGGGCCTCGGTTTGATTGCCTCCATTCTACCATCGCAGGCTGCCGATTTGGCTGTCAGGCGGCCAGTTTATAAGGCGCCGGCCACAGTCTACGCCCCGGTCTTAAATCCCTGGACGGGCTTATACGGGGGCATCAACGGCGGCTACGCGGCAGAGCGGTTCAGCGGTGATATCCCCCGCATCTCGACGGGAGACGGGTTCATCGGCGGACAGCTCGGTTACAACTGGATGGCTGGATCATGGCTTTATGGCCTGGAAGGCGACATTCAGGGTACCTTCGGACATGTCGGCACCGCTTCTGGAACGTGTTTGGGCGTGGCCTGCACCGCGAATGGCCGAATCAATGGGTTCGCAACGGCGCGTGGCCGTATTGGCACGACGTTTGGGTCCGGATTGCTCTACCTGACAGGCGGTGCGGCTTTTGTCAGCACCGGAGCGCAGGTCTTTACGCCGGCCGGCAGCGATGAAAACAAAGGCGAGTGGAAGGTCGGCTACACGGTGGGTGCGGGCTACGAGCAGATGCTCTGGGATCGTTGGAGCGCTAAGTTCGAGTACCTCTACCTCGCGGCCGACGGGCCGTCTCTCACTGTGGCTGGGACGGGTTATTCGGTCACGACCCAAGCCCACGTTTTCAGGGTAGGTCTGAACTACCACTTCTGAGGGTAAAATTTACGGGGGCCTTGATTTTGAGTCTCGCCGCGGTCTAGTCTGGTGCTTGAAATTCGGAGGATCTCATGCGGAAAGTTATGGTTCTAGTGTGCGGAGCATTGGTGGCGCTGTCGGCGCCCGTGTTCGCGCAAACTGCGGGTCCTCAGACGCCCAACGTGTCGCAACCCACTGGAAGCTCGGTGGTGAATTACCAGAACGGGCTCCAGGCGCTTGGGCAAGCGTCGCGTGATGAGAACAATCAGAATAATGGCCCCCAGATTGACCCGACCACTGGACTGATCGTGGGCGGGCTGGTCGTCGGCGGTGGCATAATTGGCGCTATCGCTCTGACCCGGCATAACTCCAGCCAGTCAGTCAGCCCATAAAGGCTTCGACGTCGCGAAAAAAAAGCCGCCCTCATTGGGCGGCTTTTTTTTTGCAACGCATGCCAAGAGCGGTGAGCTAGCGGGCAGGGCCCTTGAAGCCGGTGCCACTTAAGCCCAACGGGCAGTCAGCGGACGAGACTTTGACAAGTTAAAGCTGACAGGGGATTTAGCAGAAGTGGGCGGCGCCTGGCCGGGTTTACACTCCGGCATCAGTGGCCAGCTTTTGCCCGAGGAGGGGGCCAAGTAGGTCTTGCCAAAGTTGCATCGACGCATCGCGGGTGAACTTCGCCTCTAACATTGCCCGCGCTTGCCGACCCAGCTCCTCACATTCCTGAGGATCCCGTGCCAGCCGCAGGATCACCTCGGTCAAAGCTTCCGCATCGCCGGGTTCGACAACGCATCCACAGGCATGCTCGCGCACCAAGCTTGCCATCTCTGCCTGACGAGCCGTCAGCGCAATGATCGGGCGGCCGGCGGCGGCCACGCCGAAGAACTTACTGGGGAAGATCGTGCCTTCAACCTCGGGCCGCATCGAAATCCAATGCACGTCGGGGAGCGTCAACGAATATCGGAGCTGTTCCCTTGGCTGGTAAGGCAGAAACCGAAAAGCGTCCGATAGGCAAACGTCGCGGACGCGTGCCGCCAAAAGCTCGAATTGCTTGCCTCCGCCGATGACTACAAAGGCGACATCAGGGTGCGCTCGAAGGTTATTGGCGGCCGCGAGAATTGTATCAAATTCATGAGCCCGTCCGAGATTGCCGGAATAGCCGACGACGAACTTGCCCTTCAAGCCCCATTTAGTGCGGAGCGGATTATCAGCCGCGTTGACGGGGAATATCGCACGATCGTCACTCCAGTTGTGGATCACCGCAACTCGGTTGCTGGAGACCCCGAGCTTACGTAAGCGGTCGGCCATAGAGGCGCTTATGGCCACATTGCACGCCGCTCGGCGCAACGAGATATCCCGTAATCGAGCTATCGGCCCCGCCAGCTGCGAGATCAGTGGGATCCCTAGCGCCACGGCCACCTCCGGATAAAGATCCTGGAGCCAATTCACCAAGCGTGCCGAATGCCAATATGCGATTGGAAAGGCCAGGACCGATAGCAGGGGAGGGTCGGTTTTTGCGACGATGACGTCGCCTGCTTTCGCCATTGCCATGAGACAACGCGCAGCTGACAGATAGAAGGTCAAATAATCAAACGCACGCTTTATCAGACGGCCGCGACCGAAATTCGTCGTTCGAACGCGATGAACAGAAATGCCTCGTATACTTTCTGTTTTAGGGAGCAGCACTGTCGGATCATCGTAGATCTGCCGGCTAGTTATGACGTGCACGTCTCTCCCACCCGCGCCGAGCCTGAAAGCCAGATCGCTCAAGATCTGACTGGTCGCCGAATGGTCCGGGAAGAAATAGCGGTTTATAAATATGATACGCGACATCGTTTGCCGCTGGTTAGATCAAAATTGTGATTTGTCGCAAGACCAAAATATCTATTCGGCAGGAACGCTAATAGGTTCTCCAGTTGCGGGAGAGCCGATCGCTGCCTCCTTTAGGGCGGATGGGAGATCTAATGGCGCCTTTTCACCGCAAAAAACGACCATCATCGTGCGATAAAAAATTGTGAAATCGACCGATAACGACATGTTGCGGACGTACCACTCGTCGAGCGCGTTCTTGTCTTCAGCGGTCAGAAGGGTGCCGCCATTAATCTGAGCCCAACCTGTAATTCCAGGCCTGACAGAAAGTCGATTGCTGGGGTCGACTGGCTGGTCCTTTGGCAAAAGCGGCCTAGGACCGATCAGCGACATGTCGCCAATGATCACGTTCAATAGCTGCGGCAGCTCATCCAGGCGTACCCGGCGTAAAAGTCGACCTGCCCAGGACATTCGGGAGTCCGCAATCGGAACCCCAGAGCGATCGTAAGTAGCCTTCAGTGTACGAAATTTATAAACGTCGAAATTACGTCCGTTGAGGCCAATGCGCTGCTGCCAAAACAAGATGGGTGAACCGACGTCCAGGAAAACGAGCGTCGCGACGATCGGAAAAATGGGTGCCAGGACAAGTATCAATCCCAGTCCGAGGACCACATCCAGAAAGCGCTTAGTGGCCGCATAGGCCGATCGAGGTGAGGCGGAAATCGGGGGCGCAGTGATGGCTTCGGCGCCAACAAATCCCGGCAGCGAGGATTTGAGCTCCTCCAGGCCGAGCAGCGCTGGGATGAACCTGAGCTGAAGTCCCAAAGTCCGGCAGGTCTGCTCGGTCTTGAGAGATTCAGTGTCCGCGAGTGCGTCGGGATCGCCCCCGACGAGCACTTGAGAAATGGAAATTCCATGTTCTGTAAATTCACGAACAAGCGCGACTAAATTGTCGGTTGTTCCGAGAACTCTGACGCCCGCAATGGAGCGCCCTGTCATTGAAGGAGCGTCGTCAAGAATACCCACCACATCGAAGCGCCCCGGTGCATAGGCCCTGAGGAAATCGATATAGAGGGACGTGAGTTTATTCGCGCCGAGAAAAAGAACATGCTCTGCTTGGTGGGTGTTGCGCGGGCGGCTTTCCCGCCAGGTCATCCGGACTGTCGCGCGTACAGCGACCAGTCCGACGATAAGAAACAGCGCATGCAGGATCAGAATAGATCGCGGTATGCCGTCCAGGCGTGCCGCGGTGAACATGACGAAAGCAGTTATGAGTTCGGTCAGGATTACCGATTTTCCGACATCCAATGCATCGTGAACGGAAAACAGATGCGTCAGGCCGTCTCGAATACGAAACGCCAGAAAGCCGATAAGGGCCGCCAAGAAGCTGACTGCCCAAAAAATGATAATGGCAGATGGGTCGGGGTCCGAAAGCGCGTGAGCTCCGCGAATCCAAAGGACGAATCCGGGTGCAGACAGAGCGAGTATAATGTCAAAAACAGAGAAGCGTAGCGCGAATGACCCACGAGAGACGGGAGACCGAAGTCGCATCTAACACCCCCGAAAGACCCCCGAACCCGCGATGACCATAGCAAGACTCGCGATTTCCGACAACCTTGACTAGCGAGGTTCCGTTGGCACCACCGCGATAGTGATGCTTCGGCATTGCCCAAGCCAATCAGAATATCCCCGGAATCATCCTGTAGCGCACGCGCTTGGAGTACGCGAGATACGCTGGATTGCTCGAAAAGAACTGCTCTTCTCGCAGTAGCCGGGAGACGTCGATCAGCAGCACCGAAGCATACAGCGCGGCATTGTAAGTTGACGGATACCCAATCAGGAATCCCATATGGGTCAGGGAGTACCCCAGATATATCGGGTGTCGGACAAAACTGTACGGGCCGTCGGTCCGAAGGCGGCGCCTTGCCGGCACGACCCCGAAGCTTGTCCAAAGCGCTATCTTGGCAAAGATTTGCAGCACTAGTCCTGTAATCATGACAGGCTCAGTAATCCAGAATGGGCCAGCAGCGGCAGCTGGGTGCACCAAAAGGGGAACGGCAGCTCCTGAAAAGCCCAAAATCCAATCGAGGGGCCTGCCCGACATAGGCTGGCCCAAGGGCCTGAACGTCATTATGCAAACGGCGAGGGCTTCCGACACAATGAGAAAGGCCGCGCCAAAAATGATGTGGAAGTTGCCAAAGTTTGCCCAGCCCCAACTAAGCAGGGCGTAGTATCGCGGCGTCATTCGAACAAGGAAATACGAGAACAAAAACAGTACAGCGGCCCGCTCAAACAAGTCGGGCAACAGGCGGGTCTTGATCATGGACCTGAGACGGGCCAAGGCCATCATTTGCTCGACAATTGATCGCTTTGTTCGACGGTTGATCGCGGTGCGTATTCCGTTTCAAAAAGCGACACAAAAGCGACACCCCGCTGGGAAACCGGATAGACGGAAAAACACTGTTGAAAGCGGCGGTTAAGCCGCTAATAACGAAACATATACTGTCGTCGCTCGATAGTCGATTGCCCAGAGACGGCCTTGATTCTAGGCACTACTAACTCTGATTGGGGGCCGTTTTGATCGACCTGCACTGCCATATTCTGCCGGGTGTCGATGACGGGGCGAAAGACCTCGGTACGTCGCTTGAAATGGCTAAAATGGCAGTTGCGGACGGAATCCAGGCGATTGCTTGTACTCCCCACATTCTACCCGGGGTTTATCCCAACTCGGGGCCAGACATTCGCCGATCGGTAGACCATCTCAGAACGGAAATCGAAGCAGCCGGCATTCCCTTGCGGTTGACTTATGGCGCCGACGTGCATGTTGCGCCGGATTTGACTGCACAATTGCGAAATGGCCAAGCGCTCTCGCTACATGGTGGGCGTTATTTCCTGTTTGAGCCGCCACATCATGTCCCACCCCCACGCCTGGCGGACCAAGTATTCTCTCTGTTGTCAGCAGGATTTGTACCGATCATAACGCACCCTGAGCGTCTTACGTGGATCGAAAAACAATATTCTCTTATAACGGCTTTGGTTAAATCTGGCGCACTTCTCCAAATAACGGCAGGTTCGCTGACCGGACGCTTCGGTAAGCGTCCGAAATATTGGTCAGAGCGCATTCTCGATGAGGGGCTATGCCACATTTTGGCTACTGATGCTCACGATCCCGACGGGCGGCCGCCGAAGCTTGCGGAAGGCCGCGATGTTGTTGCGAGAAGGTTCGGTAGTCGTGAGGCATTGAACACGGTATTCGCACGGCCCTTAGGAATTTTGAGCAATGTGCTTCCCAGCGAGCTCGAGCCGCTACCGGAGAGCACCGGCGCTCCCGAACAGCCGCAAAGAAGCTCGTTTTGGGGTGATATGCTGAAACGAGTTGCAGCGGGGGGAAGGCGGTGAAGAGAGGCCCCAATCGGTTTGGCTTGACGTCAGGGCTTGTAGGGCTGTTTGGCCTGGCGGCTCTGGCATTGGCGAACTGCACAACCGACGGGCTCCCGGGCGGCGGCGCATCGACCGTAAGTGCGGCACCAAATTCACCAGACGCTCCTGCCTATGCATCTGCTGGACCTGCAACACAGGTAACTCAGCCCTCAGAAGCTCCGACCCCTGCCAACGTCGACTACAAGATATCCCCGCGCGACATTATCGACATCTCGGTATTTCAGGTCCCGGACCTAAACAAAACCGTTCAGGTCAGCGAGGATGGCAGCATAGCCCTTCCGCTTGTTGGAAAAGTTCAAGTAAGTGGCGAGACTACGCAAGACGCTGAGAAGCTGTTGGCGGGTAAGCTAAGAGCCAAATATCTGCAATCGCCCCAGGTTAGCATTTTTGTGAAACAGTTCGGTCAACGCGTGACTATCAGCGGTGAGGTGAAGACGCCGAAGGTCCTGGCAACCGATGGCTCGACCACCCTTACCCAAGCTCTCGCAAATGCTGGTGGATTGTCCGAACTCGCCGATTCCAGCCGAATTCATGTTGCCACAACCAAAGGCGGACGCGTCACAGACAAAGTCTATAGCCTTACCGCGATCCAAGCCGGTCAAGAACTCGATCCGACTCTCCGCGGCGGTGACCTTGTGGTGGCAGAGCAATCCGGAACGCGCGTTGCCTTTAAAACACTTAAAGATATGGTTCCCTTTGCAATTTTGGGCTCGGTGCTATAGGCCAACCTCATGCAGGGGCGGTAACCGAAATGAATATCCAAAAGCATAATATCGGGCCGGACGGGCGGCAAGAAAGATTGCCGGTCACTAGCTATCCTGAAACGGAGTTGGCGTTTCCGGGAAGTTTGACTGCACGAACATATTCGGATTCGGCGTTTGCGGATACGGAGGCGAAAACTTCACATTACCGCAGGCTATTTTTTCTGATCCTGGGTCTTGCGCTGAAATACCGGCTCCTTATCGGAGGCGCCTGCTCGCTCGGCCTGCTCGCTGGCTTCCTTATCACTTTCATGACGACTCCCGTCTATCGCGCGACTGCGACGATCCAAATTGACGTTGATGCACCAAAGGTAGTGAAACTTGATAACGCCATTCAGACGCGCGATTCTGATAGCGTCCGGTTTTACCAAACTCAATACGATTTGCTCAAAAGCCGGTCGCTGGCCGAGCGTGTGGCATCGGCCCTCGAATTAGGAGGGCCGGCAGGCTTTCTGAGCCCGACATCAGCGTCACCCTGGTCCAAATTGATTGACCTTTTTTTCGGATCGGACCGTAGCAAACATCAAGTTGATCTTGCCAGGCAAAAGGCTGTGGCGGCCGGCATTATTCAACATGGCTTGACAGTCGCTCCCGTGCCGGAGTCTCGGTTGGTCCGAATTTCATTTGACAGCCCCAGCCCGCGCTGGGCGCAGCAGATCGCAAACAGTGTAGCAGACGGCTACATTGCTTCTAACCTTGACCGACGGTTCGGAGCAACTGCCTATGCTCGAAATTTCCTCAAGGAGCGACTAGATGAGTTGAAGGTCAAGCTTGAGGATTCAGAAGCGGCGCTCGTAGCTTATGCCGATCAGCAGCAAATCGTGACAACCCCGGACGGTCCGGTGGCCGATTCCGATCTAAAATCAATCGTTGCCGCGCTTCAGAGTTCCACCACGGACCGCCTTCACGCTCAAGAGCTTTGGGAGCAGGCGCAGAAGACAGATGGCCTCTCGCTTCCGCAGGTTCTGCAAGATCCCACAATCCAGGTCCTGAGACAGAAGCGGGCGGCCTTGATGAGCGACTACCAGGATAAGATTTCAACATACAAGGCGGCTTATCCCGACATGCTCCGGTTAAAGAGCCAAATTGATCAAGTGGATCGTGAAATCAAATCTGCTGTTGCCGTCATTAAGGCCTCCTTGCGGTCGGCCTATAATGCATCAGTTGAACAGCAACAGATGTTAAGGCAGCAGCTAGATTTGGCGAAGTCGAACGTTATCACGTCGCGCAATAAACAAATTCAGTATAATATCATTAAGAGAGAAGCGGACACGAATCGGACTCTATATGAGGGCTTGTTGCAGCAATACAAAGATATTGGCGTGGCTGGCGCTGTCGATACTAACAACATAGCGATCATAGATCGGGCGCAGGTTCCGGCCATACCGTTCAAACCGAGTTTGAAGCACAATTTACTAATTGCATTGATTTTGGCACTTTTGATCGCCGCTGCGATAATCGGCGTTTTGGAGGTCATAGACGACACCTTCAAATCTCCGGAGGAGGTCGAGGAACAAATCGGGCTTGCCGTGTTGGGCGTTATCCCCGTTGTTGATGAAGACATTTGGAGCCAAATTGCTAGCGAGCCTAGCTCTCCAATTGCCGAATCCTACAGGTCGCTCCGAACAGCTCTTCAGTTTTCAACAGATCATGGAGCGCCAAAAACTTTGTTAGTAACGAGTGCTCGTCCAGGTGAGGGAAAATCGACAACCGCCCTTGCCCTTGCGATCAACTTGACCCAACTGGGGATGAAAATCCTCCTGATCGATGCCGATTTGCGCAATCCGTCGCAACATCGATTTCTAAAAATGGACAATACGGTCGGGCTGGCCAATTATTTGGCAGGTGCTTCGGTGCCGAATAGTATTTTCCAGCCGACCGATGTGAGTGGGTTGTTCTTTGTTCCCAGCGGGCCGCTACCCCCTAATCCTGCCGAGCTTCTGGGTGGGCCAAAAATGCTTTCGCTATTAACGCTTGCATCTGAAAAGTTTGATGTTGTCGTCATCGACGCACCTCCAGTGATGGGGTTAGCAGATGCGCCACTGCTTGCGAGCGTCGCAAACGGCACCCTGCTCGTGATCTCCGCAAAGGAGACGCGCCGAGGCATGATTCGAGGAGCCCTCAAGCGGCTGGCTTTCGCACGCGCCCGAATCATCGGGGTCGTCATGAATAAGTTTGATTTTCGGACCGCCGGATATGGATATGGATATGGATATGGATATGGAGCGCTCGATCATTATTCCTATGGAGAACCCGCGCTTCCGATAGAGAGCACATCGCGAGGGTAAACATCTGTGAGCCGCTGCGCCATCGAGTTTGCGTTGGACTTAGCCCGCATGCCGGCGCTCGCCCGGTCTTGCGGCTCGATGCCTTTGCCAACTGACGTTCTCGATGCCATGAAACTTGCCGCGGGTGATGAAAATGTCTGTCGAAGTGCAATGCAAGCGACCCGCGCCGATCGGGCGACGTTAGTTGCCGCTGCGCGTTTCTACATGCAGCACCTGCTGTTTCATCCAGATGCCGATAGCTACCGCACTCTGGGGTTGCTTCCAGACGCTTCCGTCGAAGAAGCCAGAGTACACATGGCAGTACTCCTGCAATGGCTGCATCCGGATCGCAACCAGGAATTAGAATCGCTGTATGCGGAGCGAGTGCTTCGCGCGTGGAGAATCATATCTCGACGTGAAGAACCTACGATGGCCCAAAGAGTAAAAGCTGGAGAGCGAAAGCTCAAGACGCCAACATGGAAATTGGCGCCGCCGTTGATCGCCCGACCTCGTAGGGCTCCGCCGCGGTCGCGGTCGTCGGGCTCAGGTAGGCGTGCGACCTATTTCGCCTTGGCTTTTATCGCCTGCTTGGCAGTTTACTATTTTACGCCGCAGATCTCTGAGATTCTAGCACTCGAGATGAGGCCCTGATTGTGATCAGGCCCACGTAGGAATTGTATGTCCCGAAATCACTACCAGCCAAGCCGGCGGGCGGCGAATCTGCGTGGCCCCATTGCCGCAACTGTCTCTGCCGTGCTTGGCATAATGCCAATTTTCGCGCACGGGTCGCGTCGACGGCGCAAATCGCGCCATAGAGTCTCTTCCGGGCAAGCCGACCCGACTTTACAGGCCATCGCCGCGCCCGATCGAATGTATCTCACGCTCGGACAACTAATTGGAATTGCCGCAGTATCTTTGCTGCTTTCGGGCGTCGCTTTTAATCTGATCAGAGAGACTTTAGCGCGCAGATTCGCAGACGAACAGCCTGAGCGGGCCCTTCGCTTTGACGCACGATCGCCAATGGCCCTAAGGGCCGCGGCTGAAAAGGAGATAGTCGATCCCGATGGGGATCTTAATGCGGCGAAGGGATGGATAGGTCAAGCTCTCGCGCTTTCTCCTCTGGATGAGCGATCGATTTACTTGTTCGGTAGGCTTGCAGAGCGCCGCGGAGATCCTACGCAGGCAGCTGACCTAATCCGCTTAGCTGGACGCGCGAGCTGGAGAGACCTGCCAGTTCAGCTTGAATTGTTAAATCAGTCGATACTTCATAAAAATTATAGTGAGGCCTTGAAGCACGCGGATGCATACGAGCGCGTCTCCAGAGATTATGATTATGAAGGCCAACTGTTGCCCATTTTTGCCGCCTTCGTCCTCGATCCTGATGCATTGAGGCAACTTGAACAATCTTTAACGACAAACCCACCGTGGCGAACTTGGCTTTTGCGTTCCTTTTCGGAGCGTCTGAAAATGTTGGAGCCGCTACAGGAGATTTTTTCGAGCCTCAAAGGCAGTAAGAACCCTCCATCCGAGGAGGAACGTGCTGCGTATCTTCAGCGCCTCGTACGTGATGGCCGGTACAGCGAGGCGTATCGGCAGTGGAAGGACGGTCTTCCGATTTCTGCTCGCCCTGATGGTCGAACACCATATAATCGCGATTTCAAGCTTCCATTCGATGGATCTCCGTTCAATTGGGTTGTCACCGCACAGCACGGCGCCGATGTTAGTCCCGAGCTGGTTGATGACGGGCGACACGGCGTATTGTTGGCTCAATTTTCGGGAGCCAGGGTCGATGTCTCGGTCAAGCAACTCTTACTTCTGCCGCCCGGTGATTACCTTTTTAAAGGCCAGGTCAAGGCTGAAGATCTTCAGACAAATCGAGGTCTTTGGTGGCGTGTATCTTGCGCTGAAGATCCGACGGGAAGACTAGGAAACACGCCCCTTTTATCGAAAAGCACTCAATGGGCGGACTTTGGAGCTGAGTTTACCGTTCCTAAAACTGCGTGTGCCGCTCAGTGGCTTCAAATGGAAATTCCTGCTCGCGTGGCCTCGGACAAAGAGATCGCTGGCGAGGTTCGCTTTCGCTATCTGCGCGTTCAAACAGGCGAGCAGGGCGGTCCTGCTTTGCTCGATTTCCAACAATCGTTCTCAGGTATGCATGGCCGGACAAAATGAAACTCCTTAAGGCCAAAACTCATATCCTAGTGCCACTCCAACTGGAGCGGTTTGGGCTGATATATACGCGGCTATTTGTCGTCTTACTTATCGCATTTGGCGGAGGAACTCGACAGGGCTCCTTAAGCGACGTGCTGGTTGAGTTAGCGAGCCTTCCGCTTCTCTTCTGGGCAGTGGCGTCGATTAAAGTTAGTCAGCTTTCCCGATGTCAGGAAGTTTCGATTGCTTGCATCTGCGCAATACTTGCCGTTCCCCTCATTCAGCTTGTCCCATTGCCGCCTTCGCTTTGGGTGGATTTGCCCGGCAGAGAAATCGCTGTCAACACATACTCGGCAACCAAGACGGCTTTGCCTTGGCTTGGAATAAGTCTTGATCCGATCGCAACTTGGCAAAGCTTTTTATCACTGCTGCCTGCGACAGCGCTCTTCCTGACGACGATATCGTTTACGTCGAACGAACGCCGCTTGTTGATAAAGACGGCACTGATCGTCGTAGCGATCAGTATTCCTCTGGATCTGATGCAACAGATGGGTGGGCCGACGAGTCCGTTCCGCTTCTTCGTTTTCACCAATCCCGATCGAGCGGTTGGCTTTTTCGCGAACGCAAACCACAATGCAGCGTTACTTTATAGCTGCATACCATTCATCACCTTATTCGCTGTACAATCAGCGCTCGCGGGTCGGCGAGTTAGTGTTTTTATAGCCGGGGCGTTCTTCTTCGCCGTATTTCTTGGATTGGCCTCGACGCACTCTCGTGCCGGGCTCGCGTTAGGGTTCGTCGCTTCGGCTTTTTCAAGTGTAATGGTGTATCGGCTCGCTCCCCCAATGTTGCGGTCGCGCATGCTTAAATATGGTATTATGGTCAACCTGCTAGCACTCTTCGTTGCCTTTCAATTTGGTTTCAGCAGTTTGTCGCAACGCGTAGAGCATGAAGATCTGCTGCAAAACATCCGTTGGCCCATTGCGCAGGTCACATTTGAAGCTGCAAAGGATTTCAGCCCATTTGGCTCGGGGCTGGGCACGTTCCAACCGGTTTACGAGCGCTATGCTCCATCAACACTTGCCATGCCGGAGTACGTCAATCACGCCCACAATGATTGGCTCGAGCTACTGCTTGAGGTGGGGGTTCCGGGGTTCGCGGTCATTGCCGCAAGTCTGCTCGTGTATTTGTGGATTTGCATTCGTGTTTGGTTTCTCAATTCGGAACATGAAATCTCCGAGCGAATGTTGGCCCAAGCTGGATCCATCGTAGTGTCGCTGCTTCTTGTGCACTCGGTGTTGGACTATCCGCTAAGGACGATTTGTATGTCCTCGCTAATGGCGCTCAGTTGGTCGTGTATGTTAACGCTTGGGACGCCGGAGCCTCGAAAATGTCGGGAATTCGGAAGACCCGCCCCTGATCCGGCGAAGTAGGACAATTGCCGAGACGGAAAAGGACATTGTATTTTAAAGTTGCTAAATTAGAGTTGCTAAATTAGAATTGTTTGCATAGAGACCTTCGCGGTGTTCTAACCTCTGGCTTGCACCCGGAGTGCGGTAGCAGTCCTGAACTTGCCATCCTAGCCGCCGCGACCGCTATGAAGGTGCTTGATAGTGCCTTTGTTGCTTGAGCTCCCAGCTGCTGATGGGTCGGACTTCGTCTACATCTGGATGGCGGATGGCTGGCTCTACGCCCAGGCGATATCTCGGATAATGCCGCGATTGAGAATTCGTTCTCCTCACTGCGGACTCGGACACAGGCCTTACAGGAATAGAGACGAAGCAAAGGCAGGAGCGTTCGATTGCATCGAACGCTCCTGTAATGGGAAGCGGCAGGCACTCGACGATCCGTTTTCTAAGCCGATATTTCGAGCGGGTCGGACACCCTTAAGTAGGTGTCATCCAAACCGGGTGCAGGCCAACGCGCCAACCAACATGCAACAGTTCAGACTGCCGGCAAGCAGTCGAGCATTGATACTAAAACATCAAAGTATGTCAGGCGGTTTTGACACTTACATTATCTCGGCGGTACGAGATGCGGCATCAGACCGCCGAGCGACACAGTTGCCCTCGGCACCGCGAAACCACAATGGGACGTGTGTTCATGACTATATCTATGTTACTGCTCTGACGGAGGCCCACACATTCGCGCTCGCACCTCGGAACCTATCGCTGGCGCTTAGAATCTCGATAACGGTCTAGCCGACGCATGCAAAGCCGGCGGGTAATCAAGATCGCGCATGATTGAGATCATCGAAGCCGGCCGCATCGAGCGCCACTACTGGCAAGATCTATGGCGTTATCGAGAGCTGCTTCAGGTCCTCGCTTGGCGTGACATCGCGGTCCGTTACAAGCAGACCGTGATCGGGGCCGCTTGGGCGCTGATACGGCCGTTCCTCACGATGGTGGTCTTCACTGTGATTTTCGGACACCTCGCCAAGCTGCCGACGGAAGGTGCCGCACCCTATGCGTTGATGGTCTTTGCCGGCATTCTGCCGTGGACGTTTTTTTCCACGGCCGTGGCCGAGGCTTCGAACAGCCTGATCTCGAATTCAAATCTGGTGAGCAAGGTCTATTTCCCCCGGCTGATCATTCCGATCGCGACCGTAATGGTGGGGCTGGTCGACTTCCTTGTCAGCTTCGCGCTGCTCTTGGCATTAATGGTCTGGTATGCCTATCCGCCGATGTGGCAAATACTGCTGCTGCCGGTTTTTGTCGTTATGGCTTTCTTTGCCAGCCTCGGCATAGGGCTCTGGATCACGACCTTGAATGTGAAGTACCGCGACTTTCGCTACATTATTCCCTTCCTGGTGCAGTTCGGGCTCTACATCTCACCGGTCGGCTTCAGCTCGGCCATCGTGCCCAGCAAATGGCGGCTGCTGTATTCGTTGAACCCCATGGTCGGTGTTATCGATGCGTTCCGCTGGTGCATTCTGGGAACCGGCGCGGCCCCCTGGCCCAGCATCGGCATAAGCCTCATCGTTGCACTGTCTTTCCTATGGTTCGGCATTCGTCAGTTCCGCAAAATGGAAAAGAGCTTCGCCGACGTCATTTAGGCGAAACCGCGTTCATGTCCGACACCGTCATCCGCGTCGAAAATCTGTCCAAGAAATATCTCGTCGGGCATCAATCCGCCGAGCGTGAGCGCTATACGGCACTACGCGACGTCATTGGTCGCGAGGCGCGCAATTTCCTCCGCAAGGCGGTGGATGTTGTGCGGGGGCGCGAGATCGTGCAGGGCGATCAGGTGGAGGAATTCTGGGCGCTCAAAGACGTCAATTTCGAGGTTAAGCGCGGCGAGGTCCTCGGCATAATCGGCCGCAACGGCGCCGGAAAGTCGACGCTGCTGAAGATCCTGAGCAAGATCACCGAACCGACTGCTGGGCGCGTCACGCTCTACGGCCGCGTCGCCACTTTACTCGAGGTCGGCACCGGTTTTCATCCGGAACTGACCGGCCGCGAAAATATATATCTGAATGGCGCTGTCCTCGGGATGAAGCGGGCGGACATAAAGAAGAGGTTCGATAAGATAGTCGCGTTCGCCGAAGTTGAGAAATTCCTCGACACCCCTGTAAAGCGCTTCTCCTCCGGCATGTATGTGCGTCTGGCCTTTGCGGTGGCGGCACATTTGGATCCGGAGATTTTGATCGTTGACGAGGTACTGGCAGTAGGCGACGCCGAGTTTCAGAAGAAATGTATTGGAAAGCTAAGCGAAGTCGCGACAAGCGGCCGGACCGTCCTCTTTGTAAGCCATAATATGACTGCCGTAAGAACTTTGTGCAGTCAGGTGGCGATGATCGATCGGGGGCGCATGCCCGTCATGGGAGAGCCATCAGTCATCATTGGTCGGTATTCGGAATCATATGCAAAATCGACGCCGCGCGAACATGCTTGGGATTGCCCAGATCAGAGACCAGGTAATGACCGAATTCGGCTGCGTCGAATTGAATTACAAAATGAAAGTAGTTCGGCGGACGAATTCGCAATGAGCGACGACATTACTATCGAAGTTGAATATTATAATTTGGTTGAAAGCACGCGCTTAGCAGTGAACTTTGCACTTTATAGCGTTGATGGAAGTGAGGTTCTCGAAGATTGGTCCATCCATGAGGAGACCTGGGCCAAAAAGCTTATGCCGTGTGGGATGTTCAGCACAAAATGCAGAATACCTGCGAATTTGCTTAACGTAGGAACTTACAGCCTTCGTGTTATATTTTTCGACGCCGAAGCCGTAAGGCCCCTCTATGAATACGATCAGCGTATTATTTTTTCGGTTTATGACAATGAAGAACGAGATGTTCTTTGGCATGGAAAATACATTGGTCATGTGCATCCGAAGCTCTATTGGTTAACCCAGTCATTGGGCGAAGGGGAGCGAGCGCGCTAACTGCTCGGCGGTCAATATGCGTCTTTCGCAACACGCACGACGCTTACTAAAATTGTGGACGCCGCCAATCGTTGTGTCCCTGGGCTGGCGCGTTTGGAATGCGGTACGGTCAAATCGTGAATATAGCGGAACGCTCGAATTGAAGCGTTCGGGTTTGCGTTGGAGATTGGACATGGAGTCGGCCATTGCGCGTTCAATAATTAGAACTGGAGTATGGGAACCGGATACGACGCGCGTCGTCCTGGACTGCGTTAAGCCTGGCATGCATGTGTTGTCGATCGGAGCAAATATTGGCTATTTTGCAATGCTTATGGCCCGCTCAGTTGGGCCGACCGGCCGAGTATGGGCATTCGAGCCGACGAAAAAATTTCGTAAACAACTTGAATGGAATATCGAAGCCAACAAATTGGCTAGTAGGGTCACGATTTTACCGTTTGGCTTATCGGACCACGCGAAGAGCGCAGAGATTGAGATGATGGCGCAATCAGCTTCTATGCACTTTCCTCCGAATTTGCCGCGTATAGGCACGGAGTCGATTGAGCTCAAGCAATTGGATATCGTGGCGGCCGATCTAGGAATTGAAAAAATTGATTTTATTCAAATGGACATAGATGGTCACGAGGCCGCATTTTTGAGGGGTGCAAAGCAGCTATTACGCAAGCATGTCCCGCCTATTGCGATGGAGTTTTCGCAGGCCTGCCTATATTTCGCTGGGAGCGATGTTCGCGAAGTGAAAAAGCTCTTGAATGAGTTGGGCTATGAGATTTGGTCAGAGAAGACGCGTCTACCATTTAAGGACGAATACGAGTTTCTATTGGAGTGTGGTAATTTTAGTCGGCATGCAAATGCGATTGCATTGAGGCGCGGAGCCGCCGATTTATGCTGAGCTGTTCAAGGGACATGATCGAACTTGGCCAATAGAATGATCGCCGGACTGAAACGGATTACCAAATCCGTAACGCCACCAATTCTGTACGACGTGCTTAAGAGAATTGTTCGCCGCCGTTCTACGAGCGAACTCTCTGGAAATGGGGTCGTGCCCTGGTCGCCTGCCTATGCAGAATATAAACGCGAAAAAATTAGTCAAGCCTTGGCTGACGGGCAATTGCTCGAGCGTTTCCGCGCTCGGAAACCGCTTCCCGAGAAATATGGATATGGCCTCGACGAGCGCTGCGTCGAATATCCGTGGCTGTTTGCAAATCTTGCCCCCGAAGCCAAGCTCATCATGGATGCCGGTTCGGTGCTGAATTTCGATTTCATTCTCACCGATCAATTTCTGAAAGGCAGAACACTACACATTCTGACATTGGCGCCCGAAGAGAATTGCTTTTGGAAAAGAGGCATCTCCTATCTATATGACGACCTGCGCGCGATTCCTATCCGCAATGGCTACTACGACGTCGTCGTGTGTCTGTCGACGCTTGAGCATGTCGGTTGCGACAACTCGCGATATGGAGAGCGTGACGCGGCGGACGGGATTTCCTCGGGTGCTGTTGGGGCAACCATGCGCGAGCTGAGGCGAGTATTGAAACCGTCAGGCTCGTTGTTCTTGACCGTCCCCTTTGGTGCCTATCGGGATTTCGGTACGTTTCAGCAATTTGACAAACCATTGCTTGCCGCCGCCGTGGAACAGTTCGGGCAAACCAGCGCCCGGGATGTGGCATTTTATCGTTATACCGCTTCGGGGTGGCAGGTGGCTACCGCGTCCGATTGCGTCGATTGCGAATTCGTCGAATGGGTAGCGCAATCATGGTCGCAGCGAAAAATCCCTGCGGTCCTTCCAGTCGAGGACGACCGCGCCGCAGCGGCCCGGGCCGTGGCATGCGTGCACTTGAAAAAGTCGTGATTTGAGCCACGCTGTCAGTGGCAGTTGCCTTGTAAGGGTGCGCCTTGACCAGCGCAATAATGTTAATCTTGAACAGCACGGAGTGGCGGCGTGACTGAAAACGTCGATAGATCAGGAGGGTCCGTAACCGAAATTGTGACCCAGTCCAAGCTGCTTGCGATTATTATTTCATCAACTTTCAAGGATCCCGGCGTCCACTTTTTCACGCCAGGGGATTTCTCGCAGCAGCTCGCCTACATGCGCCATCCTGCGGGCAAGATCATTGATCCACACATGCATAACCCCGTGCGGCGGGAAGTGCACTTTACGCAAGAGGTTTTGCTTATCAAAGTCGGCAAGCTGCGCGTGGACTTCTACGATCATGACCGCAACTACTTCAAAAGCCATATCCTTCAGGCAGGCGACGTTATCCTGCTGATCGAAGGGGGGCACGGCTTCGAGGTTCTTGAAGAGGTCGAGATGATCGAGGTGAAGCAAGGCCCCTATGTTGGTGATCAGGACAAGACCCGCTTCGACGGCGTCGCTTGCGGGCACATCCGCATCGCCGGAAACCTTGAGGAAAAGGCGTGAAGCCGTCATACATTCCGGTCAATGAGCCGCGGCTCGACGGCAATGAAAGCCGCTATCTTCAGGAGTGTATCGACACCGGCTGGGTTTCCTCCGAGGGACCATTCGTTACACGGCTGGAGATGGAATTTGCCGCCGCGGTCGGGCGCAAATGGGGCGTCGCTGTCTGCAATGGATCGGCTGCGCTAGAGGTTGCGGTGGCCGCGCTGCGCCTGAGCCCCGGCGACGAAGTCATTATGCCGGCGTTCACGATAATCTCTTGTGCGTCCGCGGTTATCCGCGCCGGCGCCATCCCAGTGCTGATCGACAGCGATCCGGAAACTTGGAACATGCGCGTGGATCAGATTGAGACCAAGATCACCCCCCGTACCAAGGCGATCATGGTCGTGCACATCTACGGTCTCCCAGTAGAGATGGACCATGTCCTCGATCTCGCCGCACGTCACGGCCTCAAGATTATAGAGGACGCTGCTGAATTGCAGGGGGCGACCTATGACGGCCGCGCTTGCGGCAGTTTCGGTGATATCAGCATATTCAGCTTCTATCCCAATAAGCACGTCACGACCGGTGAAGGCGGCATCATTGTCACCGATGATGAGCGGCTTGCTGAACGGAGTCGGTCATTGCGGAATCTTTGCTTTCAGCCCGGCCGTCGTTTCGTACATGAGGAACTGGGTTGGAACCTGCGAATGTCAAATCTGCAGGCGGCCGTGGGCGTCGCTCAACTTGAGCGGCTTAACGAATCGGTCAAACGGAAGCGTCACATGGGACTGCTCTATTCAGAGTTGTTGGCCGGAACGCCGGGCATTCGTCTGCCGGTGGCCAAGACACCGCATGCGGAGAGTGTGTATTGGATTTATGGGATCGTCCTTGACGAAACTATCCAGTTCGACGCGAGTGAAGCAATGAAACGGCTGGAGGCGCGCGACATCGGCACGCGTCCGTTTTTCTGGCCTATGCACGAGCAACCGGTTCTGCGGCGGATGGGTCTTTTTGCCGGCGAAGCGTACCCCGTCGCCGAAAGACTTGCGCGGCGCGGCTTCTACCTCCCCAGCGGAATTTCATTGAGCGATGAACAGATCGCGTCAGTTGCCGCCGCCCTCAAGGATATTCTGCGATGAGCGCCTTCGGGGATTATGCACGCTACTACGATCTGATCTATCGCGATAAAGATTACGCCGCTGAGGCAGCATTCATTCATTCCCTGATCCACGAATACGCACCGAATGGCCGAGCGCTGCTCGATCTTGGCTGCGGAAGCGGCCAGCATGCAATTCACCTGGCACAGCACGGCTATTCGGTCGTCGGCGTTGATCGCAGCGAGGGAATGCTCGCTGCTGCGCAAAAGCGATGCGCTGATCTGTGGAGCGACGAGCGCATAAACTTGGAGTTCCGCGCCGGCGATCTCCGTACCGTGCGACTTGAGCAGATGTTCGACGTTGTGGTCGCCTTATTTCACGTCATGAGCTACCAGACTAGCAATGACGACCTGCTTGCTGCCTTTAAGTCGGCGCGCTCCCACCTGCGTGCCGGCGGGCTCTTCATCTTCGATTGCTGGTATGGTCCTGGCGTCCTGACCGATCCGCCGAAGGCGTGCCTCAAGCGGTTCAAAGCTACAGACGGAACGGAGGTCGCGCGCTTTTCAGAACCGCAAATGAATCCAAACGCCAACGTTGTCGATGTGAGTTTTACGCTAATCGTCGTTGCAGGCGGCACGAGTCAATGTGACCAAATTTCCGAAACCCATTCTATGCGCTACCTATTCTCGCCAGAGATTGACTTATTCGCGTCCTTCTCCGGCTTTGAGGTGGTCTCGCGTACGCAATGGTTGAATCGTAGCGCGCTCGATTCATCATCTTGGAATGCATGCTTCGTCGCCAGAGCATGAGCGCGACATGTGCGGGCGCTCGCTTGGCCATCATTTGCGCCTATTGGCCTGTCCATCGGACGGTCATATATATCGCTAGGGAACTCGCCCGTTGCGGAATGTCGGTCGACCTCCTTCTGTATCAAGCCCAGACCGACGACTCACTGACCTTGCTCGAAGGTCTTCCAGTCAACGTGTTTCACCTGGATAGAGAGGCAGAGGTCGGTCGACCAACCTATAGTGGGCGACGTCACTTGGCCGGTCGCGCTCTTTGCAAAGCAAAACGCCTTCTTCAGGTTGCGGCGCTTAACTTGGCCCCGTACCGCACATTGTTCAGCAAGGCGGCGACCGCTGAGGTGGAAGATCTGCTACGAGGGCAAAGCTATCGTTTCGTTCTCGCCGTCGAAAAGGGTGCGCTTGCGCTCGTTGCCAAGGCAATGGCGGAAAACGCCCCCCCGCTCTTGTATTATAGTCTTGAACTATACACGCGCGACCACCCCCTCGTCCGAAATGACCCGACATTCGCGGCGTTGTGGCGCTTGGAATGCCAATATGCACCCAAGGTAAGTGTCTTTGCGATTCAGGATGAACTGCGGTGGCATGCCTTACGTGCCGATCTTGGTCTCGGCGAACAAACGAAGGTCGTCTTTCTGCCGGTGAGCGAGCTGGAGCAGCACCCCAACGTTCAGCCATCGAGTTTCCTACGCCAGCTGCTGGCGGTATCCTCTGAACAAAAGATTCTGCTTTATTTCGGGGTTATCAGGGCTGAACGAGGCTCGATCGCGCTTGCGTCGGTTGCCGATCGATTGCCGGAAGGTTGGCTGCTCGTGTTTCATGGTCCCTGCAACGAGAATACGCGGAATAAAATACTGGCGCAAAGCCAGCATGGGCGAATCAGGATTTCCAGTACTTACGTTCCGAGTTCGATGCGGGAAGAATTGGTTGGCTCGGCCGATATCGGGCTTGCAATCTATGCCGAACAGCCGGCCAATGACCGACTGACCGGTTTTGCCTCGGAGAAAGTGGCATTGTACCTTAAGTGCGGGGTACCGGTCATTGGACGAAATACTGCGACTTATGACCATCTTTGGGCCGAGGGCGCTGGGATCCCGGTTTCGGCACTCGAGGAGATAGTAGAAGCGGTGCATAGGATCTCGTGCGATTATCCGGCCTATCGTGCGCGTGCGCGGGCGGCATTCAGCATGCATTACGCCTTCGAAAGGAACTTCCGCCGTGTCAAAGACGCGATTACTGCTGCGCTGGCGCAAAGGGATTAATCTCGCCATGTGTGCGACGATAGAACCGTGCTCGTAATTCAATAATAGGGCACGTCCGGGCACCCAAGTTGCGGCAGTGGGCATTCATCACGACTCATTTCATCTTCTGAATGAAAATCATCATCCCTAACTATCCCGCGCCCGACTCATTCGCGGAGAATGTTGCGGTGACGTTGCGCGCCATGGGCCATGAAGTGAGAACGCCAGAATTTTCGGATATCGCGGTGATTCAATACCGCTGGAGCCGCGCGGTCCGTCGGATAGCGGATGCCGCATTCGTCAACCGGCTGACGCCTCAGGAGAAATGGCTGCGCGGTGTCTACCGGCAGCAGCGGCCCGATATGCTGCTGTGCCTGACCCAGGCGATCCGCGAAGATGTTTTGGAAGATCTCGTCAAGCTCGGAACGAAATGCGTGGTATGGTGGGGCGACACATCGGCCAACATGACAAAAATGGGTTTGCTGAACGATCTCTGGCATTTGATACTTCTGAAGGAAAAGGCGGCGGTTCGTAAATTCCAGAGCGTCGGCCTCAATGCGCATCTCCTTCATGAGGCCATGAATCCAATGTGGCATCGCAAGGCCTATGCTACGGTGGGAGAGAGCGTCGTGGTTGCGGGCAACTATTATGGATTCAGACAATTTCTCTTGCTTCGTCTGCTGCAGGCGGGCGTACCCATGGCGCTCTATGGTCCGCAGCCACCGCGATGGGCGCACCCGGCCGTGCGGGAGCATCATCTGGGCGCCTACATCGTCAGAGAAGAGAAGAGCCGGATATTCGGCGAGGGTTTGGCTTGCCTGAATTCCACGGCACTGAGCGAAGGCGACAGCTTGAATTGTCGAGCTTTCGAGACAGCCGGCGCCGCGGGACTGCAGCTTTTTGAAGACAAACCTGTCGTCGCGGATTGCTTCGAGCCTGGCAAAGAGGTGTTGATCTATCGTTCAGTCGAGGAGATCTTAGAGCTGCTCGCTCGTGCCCGGAAGGAGCCGGTCTGGGCCAGTGGCGTTCGTGAGGGCGGTTGGCGGCGCGCCCATGCCGAACATACCTATGATAGGCGTCTTAAGACCATTCTAGAATTGCTTTAGATGCGCACTCCACCGGGCAATGCCGCCTGAAACCAGTACGAAGATGATGAACGATAAATTTTATCCGATCGCTCAGCCGTCGATCACGGAGAAAGAGCATGCCAATGTCGAAAGCGCGCTCAAGTCTGGCTGGATATCGTCCCTAGGCTCATATGTTAATGACTTCGAAAAGCGGTTCGCCGAATTCTGTGGCGCCGCCCATGGTATTGCGGTCTCCAACGGCACCGTCGGGTTGCATCTGGCGCTACGGTCGCTCGGCGTCGGGAAGGGCGATGACGTTATCGTGCCGGACTTATCGTTCATAGCCACCGCGAATGCCGTCTTGATGGCCGGTGCGACGCCGGTGTTTTGTGATATCGATCGGGAAACCCTTTGCATTGACCCAGCGCAGATCGCCGTCAAGATCACGCCCCGGACTAAGGCGATCATGCCGGTGCATATTTACGGCCATCCGGCCGACATGGACGCGATCAATGCTCTCGCGAGAGATAAGGATTTGAAAGTAATCGAAGATGCGGCCGAGGCGCATGGCGCCGAAATGCGCGGCAGAAGGGTTGGCGCGCTTGGAGACTGCGGCGTGTTCAGCTTCTACGCCAACAAGAACCTCACGACAGGCGAAGGCGGCATGATCACAACGAACGACGCGCGCCTAGCGGAGCGGTTGCGCCTTTTGCGCGATCATGCAATGAGCAAGACTCGGCGTTATTGGCATGAGGAAGTAGGCTACAATTACCGCCTCACCAACATACAGGCGGCAATCGGATGCGCCCAACTCGATCGAGCCGAATTCCTGCTCGATCGGAAGAAGGAGATTTTCGCCTGGTACCAGGAGGGTTTGGCTTCCACTCCGAACGTCGTAGTGAATCGGACCGCGCCGTGGGCTAAGAATGCCTACTGGTTGGTCTGTCTTGAATTGCGCGACGGCGATGAAATGCGTCGCGACCGCTTCATGCAGGCACTACGCAGCAGAGGCATCGACAGCCGTCCCTACTTTTATCCGATGTCTGATATGCCCTATTTCCAAGGAGCCAATACGCCGGTGGCGCACGAAGTTGCAAAAATCGGCGTTAACTTGCCGACTTATGTCGATCTCCGTCGTGATGACGTCGACTACATTTGTTCGGAAATCGGCGTGGCCGTCGCGCAAGTATGAGCCTGGTCAAATCCGTAGTCTTGGGATTGATCGCCGATCTGCTGCGCAATATTGGTGGCCTGGTCGGTATCCGTCTGCGGCGGGGTTTCTATCGCATTCTTCTCGGCAAGTGCGGGAAGAATCTGGTGATCGACATCGGCGTCAGCCTTATTGAGCCGGGGTGGCTCAGCTTCGGCGACAATGTGTGGATTGACAAGAACGTCGTTATTATCGCCGGCCTGGCGCCGCACGCGGAAGTGGAACGGCGCGCGAGGCTGCACTGCGATGCGGAACCGGGTCATGTGGCCATCGGCGACAACTCGCACATCGGTATTGGAACGATCATCCAAGGACACGGTGGCATTAAGATCGGCAGAAACTTCACGACGTCTCCTTATTGCTCAATTTTTTCACAGTCGAACGACTATAGGAAATGCCGGGAAGGCACGAATCGGGGTGTGCAGGTCTACTACCTGCAGACTCCGGTATGCATCAGCGATAATGTTTGGCTCGGCATACATGTATCAGTTTTCGGACACATCATCGGAGGAGATTCGTTCGTGCAACCCGGATCGGTCGTCACCTCTGATATTGCCCCCAATTCGGTGGCCGGTGGGAATCCGGTGCGCCGGATTGGTGATCGATTTGGCTCGATAGTTAGACCCGCTGCACCGTAACTTTTGCCATGGCGGGGGGCCACGAGTGAGATTCAAGAGCCTCAATGAGTAGCATCGAGTCGCGAGCGCGGCCGTTCGTTCTCTATCTGACGACTGGATGCTTCGATAAAGGCGGGGTGAGCCGTTATTCTCGCTATCAGATACAGGCGCTGCGGGAGATTTTCGGTGCGCAGGCGGTCTGCGCCATGTCGTTGCTGGGCCCGTCCATGGGGAGCTTTGAGACTCCGTTTGAGGTTACATGGCACGGACAGGATGGCGGTCTCGCGGGGAAGGCCGCTTTTGTTTTGGCCTGTGTCGGGAAAGCGCTGGCGTGGCGGCCGCGCGTCATTCATGCGGCGCATCTCAATCTCGCCCCGCTGGCCAAGACCGCGGCAAAGCTGACCGGCGCAAATACGATCGTTAATATCTACGGTCGCGAGGTCTGGAGCCCGATGTCACGGCGGCGGCGACGAGCGCTTTGGACCGCCGATGGGATTATAGCCGACTGTCATTTCACGGCCGATTACGCCGTCGGGCATCGAATGCACGCGGTGCGCCCGCGTGTGATCTGGGACTGCGTCGATCTTGACCGTTTCAGCCCGGGCGTCTGCCCTCCCAGTGTCCTGCAACGTTACGGTATGCCGAACGACGCTGACGCATTCATCATCATGACGCTCGGACGGCTGAGCAAGTCGGCGCGGCATAAGGGCTATGATAGGCTGTTAAGGGCTTTCGCGGCGACGGCGCCACGTTGCCCGAACGCGAAATTGGTGGTCGCCGGATCGGGCGATCTGAGTGCGTGGCTTTTGGAACTCGCGCGTAGTTTGCATATTGAGGAAAGAACATATTTCACGGGCAGTATCGATGAGCGCGATTTGCCGGATGTCTATCGGGCGGCAAGCACTTTTTCGCTTGTGAGTGACCGTGGCGAGGGCCGCGGGGAGGGAATCCCGCTGACTCCACTCGAAGCGATGGCGTGTGCAACACCGATTATCGTCGGCGATCAGGACGGTTCGCAGGAAGCGGTCTTTGGCGGACGCAACGGTATCGTATGCAGCCCTTTTGACCAGGCGAGCCAGGAAAAGGCTCTCGTGGAGCTCTACGAAAATCAGCGTCTGCGACGGATTATGGCGAAGCAGGCGCGCCAAGTTGCCATCGAATACTTCGGTTACGATCGGTTCCGCAACGAGCTCGAAGAGACGTATAAGGGTTTAGGCAGTTAGCGACCATGACGATCTCTGACGAACTTCTTTTAATCGCCGTGCCATGGGCATTCCTATGCTATTATGTGGGGCGGCTCTGCAACCGATCGGTCGAGGGTTCGGTCGGACTGCCGCTTGCTTTTCTCATAACCATGACTTTTATGTATGGTGGGGCCTTGGTCTATCTCGTGCCTGGTTATTCGCACCTCAATAACCCTTACCTCCTCTCCCTCAATTTCACCGCTGAAATGGTCGCGCAAGGCTTTTTCGCCTCGTTGCTGGGCATTGCCGGAATAGCCCTGGGATGCCGCATCGCTACTCGGCCAAGTGGGGTGAAAGCCGGGGATAGGCGTCTCTCGGCGGTATCCGTCGAAGTACCCAGCAGGATGATCTGGTTGGTGCTCATGGGCGGCGGATCGGCATTTGTATTGACGTCCGTCGCCGGCCACCAGGCCTCAATCGAGGCCGTGGTGGCGGCTGCCCGCAACCTTACAATTGTTGGAATTTGCCTCGGCCTTTGGTCAGCACATCAACGGCAAGATTGGCGACTGAAATATAAGTGGCTCGTTGTCGCAAGCTTCATTCCGGCGGGGTATTTGCTGGGCTGGGGCTTTCTCTCCTACGGATTTATTGCGGGCTCGATCCTATTGGCGTTTATTTGGGCGTTACGCGGCAGCACGCGAGGACATCGGTTCTCGCCTATCAGAGTCATGTTGGGCGTCGTTGCCTTCTATCTGATACTTTCGGTCTTCGTCAGCTACATGGAGGTGAGGCAATATCTACGCGAGGTTTTGTGGAGCGATGCTGGTCTGGAAGCGCGAATCGCGGTTGTTTTCGACGCGATGGCGAAAGCGAGCTTTTTCAACCCATTCGATTTTCGCCAGCTTGACTTCATCAATATGCGGCTCAATCAAAATTTTTTCATTGGAAAGGCCATTACCTGGCTGCAGCTATTTCCCGATTTATTTCAAAACGGTCACACGATCGTTGAGTCGGTTTTCGCTTGGATTCCCCGCGTTTTGTGGCCGAACAAGCCCGAGATGGGCGGGAGCTCATTTGTAAGTCTTTACACGAACATGACGCTGTCAAAGACGACAACGTTTGGTGCGGGGCCGATCTTCGAGCTTTACGTGAACTACGGCTACCCGGCTGTTTTCATTGGTATGACGGTTTTTGGATCGGTGGTGCGTTTCTTCGATATCCGTTGCGCGCGCGCGCTTCGCTCCGGAGATTTGCCGAAGTTTGTGCGGTTGTTTTTGGTCGGCATTCCATTGATCAACCCGCTCAACGTCTTCTTCTTCATGGTGTCATCCTGCGCCGCAGCCTGGGTACTCGGCACTGCGCTTGTGTTTTTGTTTCATAGGTCCGGGAAGAAGCACGGTGCGGAAAAAGTCCCGCCGAACACGGCGCCGCCGGGCTACGAACTGCGCACTAGGCGCCAGATTAACCTCGGCATTCGCTGAATTATCTGGACGTCGTGCCCAAATCGGAGACTCGTGTGAGCTCTGCTTCCGCGCCGTCCGCGAGCATTATCATTCCTTGCTACAACTCCGAGGGTTTTATCGCGCAGGCGATCGAGAGTGCGCTCGACCAAAATTATCCAAATGTCGAGGTCATCGTCGTCGACGACGGTTCGACCGACGGCAGCTTACAGGTGATCGAGCGCTTTAAAGAGCGAGTTTGCTACGCGACGGGACCCAATCGCGGCCCGAGCGCGGCGCGTAATCGGGGCCTGCAACTGGCGAACGGAGAGTGGATCCAGTTTCTCGATGCGGACGACGTGTTGCACCCTGAAAAATTGACGCTTTCCTTCGCCAGTGTTGCTGTCGAGCCGACGGCCGATTTCATTTGGGCGCCGAACCGGACGTTCAGCGGCCCAGTGCCAACAATGCCGTCCTATGGCACGTTGGATACCGCGCAGGTCTCGGTTTCTCGTCAAGCGCTCGATGCGATCTATGCACCATCCTCGGCGGTATTCCGTAGAGGGTTTCTCGAGATGGTCGGCTCTTGGAACGAACATCTGACTCGCTGGGTGGACCTTGAATATCATGCGAGGATTGCGGCCCGCTTGCCGACTTTTATTCGGCTCGGGGTACCGTTGTATTTCTATCGGCAGCACGGTGGCACTCAAATCAGCGCCTCCAACCGCGGCTATTCCCATGTCGAGAGCGGCCTACAGGCGCTCGTCGCGACGCGGCGGGCTTTGGAAGGATCGAAAGTTCCGGATCGGGACTGGAAGCAAGTCCTTGTTCCTTTCTATATCCTCTTGGGCCGGTCGGCGGCCAAGCTGGACGACGCCAAAATGTTTTACGCTTTGTTGCGGGAGGCGGCCGCGCTGCGCAACTCGCGTGTGTTTCATGTGAAGTGCTGGCTTGCGATGCTTTCGGTCTGCCTTTTTGGCATCCGATGGACATCGGCGGTGATCGATTTCTCACTACGGCGGCGCGGACCCCGATGAGTTTTCGCGCATGCTGAGCAGGCGATCGTTTTTGGACGGCGCAGCGATGGTCCTGGCCATGGGCGGGCCGACATTTGCGTTGAACGATAACGGCGGTTTTGCGCTGGAGGACTTTCTCGGGCGGAGATGGCGCAACGAGCGTGTCGATTTTCCGCTGGCCGCGAAAGACCTGAAGCAGGCCCAAATGGGTTGGGCCCTTGTCGACCCGCACGACAAACCCACCCTTTACCAAGTGGCGTCCGACGCCGGCGCACTACGTCTGCATTTCCTGGCCGACCTCGATCCCTTCGAGAAGCGTCAATACCGGTTTGTCGAATGGGGCTCGCTTGGGCGCCCTTCAAGCGATCTGGCGATCGAGCGGACGGGTGATGAGTGGCAGCTGACCAACAGCAGGATTGGGATATCGGTCCGCCGGCACTTGAAGGACGGGCAGGGACCGCTCGCGAAGATCCGACTCGCGTCGGGCGCCTGGATCGGCGATTCGCGGCTCCTAGCCGGCCGCAGGCTCACCTCGTACCGTTGCGAAATCATCGCGTGCGGTCCCGTATTTGCCGATCTCCTGTGCGAGGCGACCTATGACGACGCGCGCCGTTGGCGGCTGCGGGTGCGGCTGCAGGCCTACGAACCGGTTGTTCTCGTTGATGAAACTTTTTCGTTTATGGACGACAGCTCCTTCACATTGATGCTGAGCCCAAACTTCGCGCCAGATCGTCTCTTCTACCGCCTGGGAGCAGGTACCAATGCCGCCAACCGGGTCGGCAAGCTTGCGCATTGGGCCATACCGCCGGAAGACCATGGAGAAGTTTTCGTCCTCGAGCCGTGGCTGCATTGGCAGGTGCGCGAGCGGCAGGGCACTTGGTTCGGGCTTTACGGCGACTCGCGACCGGACCTTCTTGCCATCGCTGGGCGCTCGCCCGCCATCTGGGTCGACCCGAAACAGCCGCAACAACAAGGGTCGGCGCGCGTGCCGCTCACCAAGGAGGGCGGCACGCTGCACTGGCGTCTACCGCTCACCAATGGCGCGCGTCAGTGGATGATCGTCGCGCTGGATAAGGATGCCGCGCTGGCACCGTTACATGAAGGGAAGGACTATATCGCGCCGCTCCCTCAGCAATATCAGATCAAGCATGCGGATTTCCCCCTGGACGCGATCAAGGATCAGATCGCAGATTGGAACGACAACGAAAGGCATCCGCATCTGATCGCAACGCCCCGCGACGTCACCGAGCTCCGAATCCGCGCACGGCTCGATCCCGCGTTGTTGGCGAGATACCGCAAAGCGCGGGTGCTGATGAACCCGTCTTTGGACGATCCGGTCTATTATTACCTGGCTTCCGGGGATGAAGAACTCGGCCGGCATCTCGCGGCGGTCGCTATTGAGTGGCTGCAGGACGCGGTAAATAGCTATCTGAATCAAGACCATCTGGTCACCATCGGATTCGCTCCGCATCACCAGACAGCGATTCTGCCGACGATTAATGTGCTGGATGTCGTCTGGCCGCTGCTTTCGCCGCAGACGCGCCGCCGCGTGAACGCCCAACTTGCGTTCCTCGGCTACACTTTGAACCGAGCCGATTATTGGTCGCCCGAGCGGGGATTTGCCGCCAATCCGAACATGACCAGTGCGGTAGCCGCGTTCCGCGCGGTGATCGGGCTCATGATCGCGTCGCATCCCATGGCGCCACAATGGAAGGCGGCTGGCATCGGCGAACTCGATCGTGAATTGGCCGAGTGGGCCGACGAAAATGGCGGTTGGCTGGAAGCGCCTGGCTATGCGGTGCTTTCGTATGACTATATGTTGGCCGCATTCCAGATGGCAGCCAATGGCGGGGAGCCGGGCCCGCTCGCCGACGCGAAGATGGAACTGGTCATCGCCTGGCTGGCAAAGATTTCGACGCCGCCGGATCCTCGTCTCGACGGGCAGCGCCACTTTCCTGCAATCGGCAATACCTATATCCGCGAACCCTCGGGCGAATTCGGCATTGTTGCGCGGCTATGGAAAGACAGGAATCCAGATTTTGCCGCCGCCATGCAATGGATGTTTCAGCAGCAAGGATCGCGTAAGGAAGCGGGCATCGGGGGATTTTGGCCGGCGTTCGCTGGGTACCGACGTTACTTGCTCGACGCGCCTCTGGCCGCAAAAGCGCCCGCCTACAGCAGCGAGCTGTTTCCGCGCAGCGGCGCCATCCTGCGCAGTGGCTTTCCCACCGATCGGGAAACACGGTTATATATGATCGCCGGCACCAATCACGCCCATTACGACCAGGATTCCGGCAGCATCACGATTTGGGGCAAGGGTCGTGCGGTCGCCGACGACTTCGGTTACCAGGGCAACATGCCGGCTGACGATCACAGCATGCTGGTCGCGCGCAGCGCATCCGGAGCCGAGATCATGCAGATCGCGGATTTTGCCGCGTCGGAGACCTTCGATTATCTGTACGGCGTCAAGAACGCGTGGCGCCGGCAGATCGTCTTTGTCAAAGATGCCGATCCGCTCGCGGCAAACTATTTCGTAATCGCCGACAGTCTGACACCGGCGGACGGTGGTCGCTGGCGGCTTTGGCTGACCGCCAACGCGGTTACCGTCAGCGGCAATGGCGCTTGGGTGCGCGGCATTGATGACGTGGACACGGATATTGTTTTCCTACGTCCGGCGCGCGTCGCGCTGTCGACCGAATCGCGGACACGGGTCAGCTCCGGCATCACCGCCGGTAAATACGGCCAGGCCTCGCGCACGCAGATCGGTCTCACTGTTGAATTCGACCGCAGTGGTGGATTTGCCCTGATTGTCTATCCGCGGCTGAGAACCGAGCCACCGGCGCGGTTCACCGCCCTGGCAGACGGCCAAGCTGTAAAGGTGCAAAGTCATTCGGGCGTCGATTATGTGTTTATCGGCGAGCAGCCGTTTGACTACCGCGACGGCGACGTCTCCTTCGCCGGATTGGTCGGCGCCGTCCAGCTGCGTGGCGGCGAGGCGCGGATGATGCTGGCGGCCACCGGCACGATCGCGGCCGATGGTAAGATTTTGGAGAGGCAACAATGAGCGTCCATCGATCACTACGGCATCGCTACCATCAATTCATCGTTTGGATAAAGCGTGTCCTTTACGGATCGCGTGGGGAGCCCTACTCCGTTCGAGGGGTCAAGCTTCGTTTCCTGCCTGGGACACGCCCCATTCGCCAGCGCTATGTCCATTCGAAAGATCCCGTCAATCGCTATGATGCAATGCAGATCGAGTTGTTGACTTCGCAGTTGAATGAAGGCGATGTGGCTATCGACATTGGCGCGCACCATGGTGTCTATAGTCTGATCATGGCGGCGCGTTGCGGACAAAGCGGGCGGGTCATCGCCTTTGAGCCGGATCCCTACGCCTGTGAGGTCCTGGAACGAAATCTTGCGCTTAATCCGACCATTCGCCGACCCATCGTCGAGCATTTTGCGTGTTCCGATTCCGCTGGAATGGCGACGCTGTACAGCTTGGGTGGCAATCCGCAATCTTCGATGGCGCGCTCAGCCGTCGAGTTCTCAACAGAACACAAATCGGAGGAGCTCTCCGTGTCGCGTATCACCCTCGACTCGTATTTGCGCGACCGAGCCATTCCGACGCCAAGCTGGGTAAAGATCGACACGGAAGGTGCGGAGATTCGCATTCTGAAGAGAGCGGAGGACTTGCTTCGGAGCGACGCTCGGATCATTTGCGAACTGCATCCTTATGCTTGGCCTGAGTTTGGTAATGATTTATCAGAGTTGAGGGATATCGTGGCTAAGGCCGATCGGTCTATGCGTTATCTTGACGAACAAGCGGAGCTCGGCGAACGCGTTGAATATGGCACCGTGCTTCTTGAAAAGCGCCGCTGAGGCGCGGTCGCCGCCGGCGATCCGGCTTGGCATTTTGAATAGAGTTAGTGGCAATTCCGCTAAAAACGAAAACTGCGTCACGCGTCCTGCATGTCGTCGAAAAGCTCGACCGCGGCGCCATCGAGAATTGGCTACTGCGCATGCTTGTGCATGCGCGTGCCCGCCGGATCGGCCTCGACTGGACCTTCTACTGCGCCGTCGGCCTGCCGGGAGTGATCGACGAAAAGATCCGCGGGCTCGGCACCGGGATCGTCTATTCGCCGGTGTCGCTTGGGCGGAAGGTCGCGTTCATGCGCGCGCTGCGAGCCGAGTTGTCGCGCGGCGCTTACGACGTTCTGCACTGCCATCATGATCTCATGAGCGCTGTCTATCTTGCCGCATCCGCCGGCCTGCCGATCCGGCGGCGGCTGGTCCATGTTCACAACGCGGATGAAGCGCTGCCGACGCCAAGCCCTCTCAAGAATTGGCTCTATCGGGAGCCGATGCGCCAGCTTTGCCTGCGCACGGCCGACCGTGTCGTAGGGATTTCCAACCACACGCTCGACACCTTCCTGGCCGGCCGCCGGCGGCGTCCAGGACGCGACGTCGTTCACTACTACGGCGTCGATCCGCAACGCTTCGCCGACCTGCGTCCGCACAAGGCACAGTTTCGCCGCGAACTTGAATTGGCGGACGATGCGCTGATCCTGCTGTTTGGCGGCCGGATGGTCCGAGAGAAGAACCCGGTCTTTACCGTCGATGTGTTGGCGGCGCTCAGGCGGCGCGAGCCGCGGGCGGTCGCCGTCTTCGCCGGGTCAGGCGCGCTCGAGGATGCGATTCGCGCGCGTGCACGCGCGCTCGATATCGACGGTGCGGTGCGCATGCTGGGTTGGCGCTCCGACCTGCCGGAGATTATGGTCAACAGTGACTGGTTCATCCTGCCGCATCCCGAGCACCCGGTTGAGGGTTTCGGCCTTGCCGTGATCGAGGCCCAGCTTGGCGGCCTGCGGCTGCTCATTTCGCGTGGCGTCGCCGACGATCCGTTGCTGCCGACCGCGCGCTTTCGCCGCCTGCTGTTGTCCGATAACGCCGACGAGTGGGCCGCCGCCGCTGTTGGGCTGCTCGCCGAGTCGGAACCTTCGGTGCCCGATACATTCGCCGCGCTCGCGCGCTCGCCGATGGACATGGATCGGGCGCTCGGTGACCTTCTTGGCTTGCACGGGGACATCGCGAAAAACGAATGAAAAGCGAGATAACGCATCGGGGTGGCGCCACCACCGAGGACAGTTACGATGGCCTGCCGATCCATGCCGCCAAAGGCGTGCATGGCGCCATCGAGGGATTGTTGCGCGCGCGGTTGCCGGCCGCTGCCAGCGTCGCCGATATCGGCGCCGGCTCGGGCGCACTCAGCCAGCGGCTGTTCGATGCCGGCTTCAAGGTCAGCGCTTTCGATATGGAGCGCAACGACTGGCAGGCGGCGGAGGTCGAATGTCACCCCTGCAACGCCAATGAATCTCTCGACGCCATCGCCCCCTACGGTCCCTTCGACGCGATCTGCGCGGTCGAGATTATCGAGCATCTGGAGAATCCGAGCCGGTTCTTGCGCGAATTGGTCGCGCTCGGACGCGAGCGGAGGGCTTGGCTTGTGATCACAACGCCGAACCCGCTCGATACCTTCTCGGCAATTGCGATGTTACGCCGCGGCATATTCAATTGGTTCAGTCCTCAACATTATGCGGGCGGTGGCCACATTTCCATCCTGCCTTATTGGCTGATCGACGAGCACCTCAAGCATCTCGGCGTGACCGGACAGCAATGGCAATTCCTGGCGCCCTATTGCCATCCGAAATGGGCGATGCGGCTCATCTATCGGGCGCTGTCCTTCATCAGGGCCATGGTTTCTCCGGGCGGGCGGCATCCATATTTCGAAGGCGCCACCGCTCTCGTGATCGTGCGACTTTAGCGCGGGCAAGGGCCAATACTTGGCAAGCTCTCGTCCATTGCGTGTCCTGCACATTGTGAGCGCGCTCGGGGTCGGCGGCGCAGAAACCTGGCTGATGGAGCTGCTTCGATTCTGGACAAGGAATCACGCCGTTCAAGCCGACATTCTGGCAAGCAGCGGCAACGCCGGCAGCTTTGACGAGGAGGCGCGATCGCTGGGGAACGAAGTTCACTACATTCCCTATGGGGCCAAGAGCATTGCAAACTTTGCGCGGCAATTTCGCCTACTCCTTCGCGGGAACCACTACGATGCCATCCACGGTCACCAGGACTATACCAGCGGCTGGCACTTTCTGCTCGGTGCAGGCGTGTTGCCGCCGGTTCGCGTCGCGCACGTCCACAACCCGTGGATGCATATCGAGACGAACTATCAAATTAGTCTGGTGCGCCGAATGACCGTCGCGGCCGGTGAGAAGTTGGTCGATCGCTACGCGACCAACGTGTGTGGAACGTCGGCGGAGGTGCTGCGCCACTATGGCTATGAGCCTGGACGCCGCCGGCGGCCGTCGGTGTCTGTGGTCCACTGTGGGATAAACGTTAAAAAATTCAATGCTCCGCGCGAGGTGGACCGTCAATCGGTTTTTCATGAGTTCGGCTTTCCGGTCGACGCTAAGATCATCCTCTGCGTCGGCCGTCTCGACCGGGCCTTGCAGATCGGCCATCCGCAAAACCATAAGAACACGTGGTTTGCCTACAAAGTGGCTTGTGCGGCGCTCGAAAGGGATCCGCGGATCCGGTTGCTGATGGCGGGCGGCGGAGATTCGCTCGGTGAATTGCAAGGAATAGTCGCGGAATCCGGGCAGCCCGACCGGCTGCGTATCGTCGGCCTTCGCAGCGACGTGCCGCGGCTGATGCGGGCGGCTGATCTTCTGCTGTTTCCCTCGACGCAGGAAGGTCTCGGCATGGCGGCGGTCGAGGCGCAGGCGGCCGGACTGCCGGTGCTCGCCAGCAATGCCGTGCCGCGCGAGGCCTTGGTGGTGCCGGAGCTTTATCATGCGCTCTCACTCAGCGAGCCGATCAATCGTTGGGTCGAAACCTGTCTCTCGGTCATGTCTGGGTCGCGCGCCGACCTGCGGCATTGCCGCCAACTGCTCGAGGTCTCGGACTTCTCCATCGAGAACTCGGCGCGGCGTCTGGAGCAAATCTACGCAGCGGCGCGCGCATGACGCGTGTCCTCAGCGTCGATGCGGCCGGGAACCTCTGGGGATCGGAGCGGGCGCTCCTCGATCTAGTGGTGGCGGCCAAAGACGTGGAATTCGCGGTGTGTTGTCCGCCGGGCAAACCTCTGGAGGCCGAGTTTCGTCGGCGCGGCGTGCGGACCTTGCCGTATTTCATCGACGACCTTCATCATAAGCCGAGATGGCGACGGCTTCAGGCTGCCTTCGGCCTGCTGCGCGCCTGCCTCGCCTTCCGGCCGGACGTTATTCATCTCAACCAAAGCGGGGCCTATAAGGTGGCGCTGCCCGCAGCGCGGCTGTTGCGGCTGCCGATCCTTGCCCACGTGCGCATTTTTGAGGATGCGGCCTATCTCGCCAAACAGAACGTCGAGCGTTTGCGCGCCATGATTGCGATCAGCCGGGCGATCGAGGACGAGATTGCAACGCTTCCGGCTTTGGCGCCGGTCGGCCGGCACCGGATATACGACGTCTATATCCCGGCCGGAGCGGGCGCCGCGACTGCAAGGAACGCCCGCAAGGCTGCCTGTGTCGGACGGGTGATGCCGACCAAAGGCCAGGACATTCTTATTGGCGCTTTGACGCTGCTTAAGAACGAAAACATCGCCTGTGACATCGCGGGGGAGGGAGACGCGCGGTTCACGCAGATGCTCAAGACGAAAGTCGCCGATGCGAGGCTCTCCGGCCTTGCCTGGCTTGGCAACGTGTTCGATCCCGTCGATCTTTTGCGCTCATGCGCGGTTCTTGCCTGCCCGTCCTGGCGGGAGCCGCTTGGCCGTGTGATCCTTGAAGCCTGGGACGCCGGCGCCGTGCCAGTGGTCTACGCTGGCAGCAGCGGCGCGGCCGAAATCGTCGCCGCCTCCGGCGGCGGAATTCTGTATGAGGAGCAGACGCCGCAAGCGCTCGCCAAGGCCCTGCTTGCCGCCGTCAATCTCGAGGACAGCGAACGTGAGACCTTTGTCGCCAGGGGGCGCGCCTGGATGGCCGAGAACTGCGGCGCGGTTGCCGCCGGCGGGGCATTTTCCGATCTAATCGCCGGCGTAAGGCGGAACTAGCCGTCATGTCGTTCAAACAACGGCTCGTCGGCGCGATCAAGCGCTTTCCGCCGCTCTATGACTTCCTTCGCTACACGGTTTACGCGCGCCTGCGCGCGGCAAGCCGCAAGGACGTCTTCTTACGTGTCTACAAGAACAACTATTGGGACGGAGTTTATTCGATCTCGGGACCGGGATCGACGCTGGAAGCCACGCAGCACGTGCGGACGGCTTTACCCGAACTAATCGCGACGCTCGAGGCGCGCTCGCTGCTCGATATCCCTTGCGGTGATTTCCAATGGATGAAGAATGTCCCCTTGGAAGTCGAAAAATATATCGGCGCCGATATTGTTGCTCCTTTGATCGAGAAAAACCGCAAGAATTATAGCGAACGCGGCACCTTCCTCAATCTCGATGTGCTCGGCGACGCGCTGCCGCATGTGGACGTTATCTTTTGCCGCGACTGTCTGGTGCATCTGAGCCTTCGTGAGGTTAAGCTGGCGCTGCGCAACATCGGCAGGGCATCGCCGAAATATCTTGTGACCACGACGTTTCCGCATCATCCCGTCAACGCCGATACGGTGTCGCCCTATTGGCGCGCGCTGAACTTTGAAGCCGCTCCGTTTTGGTTTCCACCGCCGATACTGCTGGTCAAAGATTTCGCCAGCGACCGCCGCGACAAATATCTTGGGGTCTGGCGAATGGAGGATTTGGCAGGGCCGATCGACAGTCTCCGCTGAGCCGTTCGGCGCTCACGTCTTCTCCGCAGTCACGAACAGGACCCACTATGGCGTTGGGACGCCGGGCAAGCCAAGCTTGTGGCACGAATTTGAGGATTGGGCGGCGCAGGTACACCATTGCATGCACCTTGTCGCCTGGCGCCAGTACGCGCATATTCGCGTACGATACGGCCGGTCCGCACGGAATGGTGGATCAGCCCCACAACCAGACGAAATCGACAGTGGTGTCGGGATCGCAGGCTGGTTGCATCCATGTGCGTCGCCGGTGACGGCGAGACTCTTCAGAGCGGCGCTCGTGTTCCTCGCTTGCACAAAGATTTCGGTGAGATCGATCGCCGTCAACGCGGCCTCGGTGCGTGCCGTCAGCTCACTCCGCGGGTTCATGCGGTCGCCGAGTTCGACCATGCGCTTGACCTTGAGAGCGGCCCAAGGGGAACATCCGGCCGAACGGCGCATCGCCATGGCCGAAGAGCTGGTCGACAAGCTTCGGGTCGATTCCTCGAATCAGGTTAGGGGAATTTCGTGAGGGATCTTGTCGTTCCAGTCAAAGACCATCACAAGACATATAGTGCCGGAAGACTATGATGACGGTCCCCTCCTTTCGGCGGAAAGTACTTTCGAACTCGGCTCTTCGGGGCCATTCCGCAGATCGGCACAACTCCGCTCCTTCCATTTGCCGAGAATTTCCTCGTGGCCTCCGTAGCGATTAGCCAGAGTCGTCAGGCTCTTAGCTGCTGCATCGTCCGGCGGATTGCCTCTGTCGTCGCTGCTCCCCCCATGCAGAACCATGGGCCAAGGCTTCCTTTGGTTCGGAACTCAAAGGTGCACCTCAAAGCGTAGTATCAAACATCCGGCGTCAGTAGGATCCCGCTCCAATAACGAGTGTCGACTCTGAATTAGCAAGACGTGGGAGGAAATGCATGTTTACACTCGGTGCTGCCGCTGAACTCGCGCTAAGAGTCTCCGCAGGGCGTCGAGGGGCGCATACGGTCCAGCGAGTGATTGGAAAGATAGGCTCGATGCCGCCGACGGTGCGAGTGCGCTCCGAGCATGGTCTTCTGTTCGCTCTTGATCCCGCGGCAGTAATGGATTCAGAGATGATCAGGACGGGCAGTTACGAGCCGGAAGTATTGAAAACTGTCCTCAAACTTCTTCCACAAAACGGTGTATTTTGGGACATTGGAGCGAACATAGGTGTCCACTCCCTTACCATTCGATATCTATGTCCTCACGTGACCGTAATCTCATTCGAGCCGGCGCCGCATCCGGGGGCGCGACTTATCGAGAACGCGCGTCTCAATGGCCTTTGCCTAGATTTGTGGCCCGTAGCTCTTTCTGACTCTAACGGTTACGCCGAAATGGCAGTTAACGTCACGACCAATTCCGGAATATCCTCTTTGAGCCCATGGCCTGGATCGAAATACGACGGGACAACCCGCGTCCGCGTGGAGCGAGCCGACGATTTAATCGCAACGGGGCTTCTGCGTCCAGATATCGTTAAGCTCGATATAGAGGGCCATGAACTAGCGGCGCTGCGAGGCTTCAGCTCGTTTCCCAAAGCGATAGTGTTTGAATCGACGATCGATTCTGTCCGCAAGATCGCACAATTGCTATCGGGCTACAGCATTCAGCCAATCGACTCTAGGAATTACATTGCGCTTAGAAGCTAGACGATCCAGGTTGATTCAACTGCGGCACATTAGTTCGGCATAAGATTGGGTTTTGTCGTTGACGTCTTCAAGACCTTTTAACATCGAATTGAGCATGCTTGAGCGACATCAAATCGATATCCTCGGTGATTTTGACGCGCCTTTTGTTCTCGACCTACTTGCAGGCCGAGAAGGCAGACGGAAAGCATTCTCAATTGAAAGCCGATGCCGGCAATCAGTATCTGGCGGGATGCGGCGCTGAAGCTTTTCCTCGCAGCCACTAGTCTGGCGCCCGCCTATGGCGGGCCCGCTCATTCCGTTTCTCGTCTGGCGCTCGCGCTGGCGGCTTCCGGCGCGGATGTTGGTTTGTGGACACCCGATCAGACGGTGCGGACAACGCCCTTGCTGCCGGCAGCAACCGTTATTAAGCGTTTGGCCGGCTCGCTGGAGCAGGCGTTGGCGGCATTCGGCTCGCCTGATATCTTTCACGACAATGGAATCTGGCTCGCACACAATCATCGAGTTTCGCGGCTGGCGACAGGCTCGCGGATTCCGCGCATCGTCAGCACGCGCGGCATGCTCGAGCCCTGGGCTATGCGGCACAAGCACTTGAAGAAGCAAATTGCGTGGCACCTTTACCAGCGCTCCGACCTGCGGTGCGCCCAAGGGCTCCATGCGACCTCTGCCCAGGAGGCCGAAAATCTCAAGCGGCTCGGCCTCCGCGTGTCGGTATGCGTGATCGCGAATGGCGTCGATATTCCGGAACTCGATCCCGAGCGATCCCCCCGGCTGAATACCGGTTCTCGCACCGCGCTGTTCCTTGGCCGCATCTACCCAGTCAAGGGACTGCAGATGCTGATTGAAGCTTGGGACCAGGTGCGTCCTACCGGGTGGCGCCTGCGGATCGCGGGGCCGGATGAGGCCGGGCATCGCGCCAAGATAGAGGCAATGGTGGCGTCCGCAGGGCTCGGAAACGTCGTTTCGTTCGACAGATCGCTAGACGACGAAGCCAAGCGGGCTGCCTTTTACGATTCAGACCTTCTAGTGTTGCCGAGCCACTCGGAAAGCTTTGGCATCGTCGTCGCTGAAGCGCTTGCGCACGGAGTGCCCGCCTTGACCACGACGGCGACGCCATGGCGCGCACTTCCGAAACGCGGCTGTGGCTGGTGTGTCGCGCCGTCGCGCGCTGGAATTGCGCTGGGTTTGGCGGAGGCCACCGCGCGCGAAAGCGCAGTTTTACGCATGATGGGCATCAAGGGCCGGGCTTGGATGGCCGCCGACTTCGGCTGGGAGGGCGTGGCGAATCAGTTCATCGCGGCCTACACGCAGCTTGTCACCGCCGGCCGACCGCCCTCCTGAGGAATATCCGATATGTATATCCTCGGAATAAATGCTTATCACGGCGACTCCGCGGCCTGCTTAGTCCGCGACGGCCAGCTCGTCGCGGCGGCCGAAGAGGAGCGTTTTCGGCGCGTCAAGCATTGGGCGGGCTTTCCGGTTCGGTCGATCGCCTATTGTTTGGCCGAAGCCGGTATCGAGGCCGCCGCGCTCGACCATGTCGCGGTCAATAGCGACCCGAACGCGAATTTGCTACGGCGCCTCGCCCATGTCGCGCTGTCGCGCCCGGAACCTCGCCTATTGCTCGACCGCTTGCGCAATCGCAAACGGCGCGCCTCGGCGGCGGCGGAGCTGGCGCAACTGGTCGGGGCACCGTTCCGCGGTGAAGTTCATGCGATCGAACATCATCTCTCCCATCTCGCCTCGTGCTTTCTGGTGTCGCCCTTTTCGCACGCGGCGACAGTCTCGGTCGACGGGTTTGGCGATTTCGCCAGCGCGGCGTGGGGTGTGGGCGAGGGCAGTGCGATCGACGTCCAGTCGCGCGTCTATTTTCCGCATTCGCTGGGCGTTTTTTATCAGGCCGTTACACAGTATCTTGGCTTTCCGAATTACGGCGACGAGTACAAAGTGATGGGCTTGGCGCCCTATGGCCGGCCGACCCGGCTCGCCGCCATGCGCGACATCGTGCGTCTGCACGCCGACGGCACCTATGCGCTCAACTTGCGCTACTTCCGACATCACCGCGAGCACGTCGCTTATTCATGGGAGGGCGTTTCGCCGCAGGTCGGGAACCTGTTCGCACCCGCGCTGGAGGATCTGCTCGGCCCGCGCCGGCATCGCGATGCACCGATTGGCGATGAGCATCGGGACATCGCCGCCTCTGCGCAGGCAATGTATGAGGAGGCTTTTTTCAACATCCTCATCACCTTGCAGGAACGCACCGGCCTCACCGATCTGGCGATCGCGGGCGGCTGCGGTATGAACTCGGTCGCCAACGGCAAGGTGCGCCGGAAGACGCCTTTTCGGCGCCTTTACGTTCAGTCGGCGGCTGGAGATGCCGGCGGCGCGATTGGCGCCGCCATGGTGGTGTCCCAACGGATCAGGGCCAAGCGCTCCTTCGTGATGGATCACGCGTATTGGGGCCCGCAATTCGACGCCGCCACCGTCGTGGGTCTGTTCGCCGAACGCAAGGACGACATCGCACAAGCCGGTTGCACCGTCGCGACGATCGAAAGTGAAGGCGAGCTTTGCCGTCAAGTCGCCACCGCCATCGCGGAAGGTCGGGTGATCGGTTGGTTTCAGGGACGCATGGAATGGGGTCCCCGTGCGCTCGGGAACCGCTCTATCTTGGGCGACCCGCGCCGCGCCGACATGAAGGACATCCTCAACCTCAAGATCAAACGGCGCGAATCCTTCCGGCCTTTTGCACCTTCCGTGTTGGAAAATCACGTCGCTGAATGGTTTGAGGAGGACGACGCCGTGCCCTTCATGATGCAGGTCTTCCAGATCCGCGCCGAAAAACGGAGCCGCATCCCGGCCGTCACCCATGTGGACGGATCCGGGCGCCTTCAGACCGTGTCAAAACGCACCAACCCCATCTATTACGGTTTGATCGATGCCTTTCGAGCTTTGACGGGCGTCCCGATGGTCCTCAATACCTCCTTCAACGAGAACGAACCGGTCGTGTGCGCGCCGGGCGAGGCTCTCGACTGCTTTCTGCGCACGAAAATGGACGTGCTGGTCATCGGACGCGTCATGCTCCGCCGTACCGCTTCTTCCGCCGCGGCAGCGTGAGGGGCGGACCGAAATCCACCGGTGACGCCGAACCGGCTCTACTTGCCGCGGACGGCGTCGTCAATCTAGGCAATCGCGGGCGATTTCCGCGCACTCCCACGAGTCGATCTCATGCACCTGGAACGAAGGGTATTGGTCACCGGCGGGGCCGGCTTTATCGGCTCCCATTTGTGCGAGAAGCTGCTCGCCGCCGGGTGCGATGTGCTCTGCGTCGATAACTTCTTCACCGGGTCGCGACGGAACATCGAGCACATGCTGACGCACCCGCGCTTCGAGCTGATGCGGCACGACGTGACCTTTCCGCTCTATGTCCAAGTCGACGAAATCTACAATCTCGCCTGTCCGGCGTCGCCCATCCATTACCAGCGCGATCCCGTGCAGACGACCAAGACCAGCGTGCACGGCGCCATTAACATGCTCGGGCTCGCCAAACGCCTGCAAGCCAAGATCTTGCAAGCCTCGACCTCCGAAGTCTATGGCGATCCGGAGGTCCATCCGCAGGAGGAATCGTATTGGGGCCACGTCAATCCCATCGGCCTGCGCTCCTGCTATGACGAGGGAAAGCGTTGCGCCGAGACGCTGTTTTTCGACTACTGGCGGCAGCATCGCTTGCGCATCAAGGTGGCGCGCATCTTCAATACCTATGGGCCGCGGATGCATCCGAACGACGGCCGCGTCATTTCCAATTTCGTCGTTCAGGCGCTGCTCGGGCGTGACATCACCATTTACGGCAATGGTGACCAGACCCGATCCTTCTGCTATGTCGACGATCTGATCGACGGCCTGATCCGATTGATGGCGACGGAAGACGGTGTGACGGGACCGGTCAATATTGGAAACCCGGACGAATATACGATCCTGGAACTGGCCAAGGTGACTATCGACGCTTGCGGCTCGCGCTCTCGCATCGTGCACCGTGCGTTGCCGGAGGATGACCCGCGCCAGCGTCAACCCGATATTCGCCGGGCGCGCGAAAGGCTCGGCTGGCAGCCGAGCGTGTCGCTCAAGGAAGGGCTCGCCCGGGTGATCGCGTATTTCGAAGACCTGCTGCGCGAGCAGAGCATGCGCGACTCGCTTGGTGAAAATGCGCCCGGTTGAAGCCCGAGCCGGCGCGCGCGCCTATGTCGTGGTTCAGAATTCGTTTCATTCTCTCCGCGAATCTTTCAAGCGAATTTCTGAAGCAAACGGCACTGAATGTTAAGTTGGCTAGTGTCCTGCGATTCTGAAGTTCGCGTCCGAGAGTGCGGTGATGTATTGCGAACTTCGGAATCGAGACACTCGAGCGTTTCATATTGTGACGGAAGCATATCCTGCGTTGAGGAAGTAGTTGCTGCATTCGGTCGGGGCGATGGTGGCGATGAGGTCGCCGATGTGGCGCCAGGTCTCATCGACGGTGCGTTTCTGCGCGATGCGCATCCAGTGCTTGATTTTGGCGAAGGCTTGCTCGATCGGATTGAGGTCGGGGGGAATAGGGCGGCAGGTACCAGAGCCTGGCGCCAGCGGCCCTGATCATGCGGCGCAGGGCTGCCGACTTGTGGCTGCCGAGATTGTCCAGAATGACGATGTCGCCGGGCTTGAGCGTCGGCACCAGTTGCTGCTCGACATAGGCCCGGAAGCATTCGCCGTTGATCGGACCATCGAGGACGCAAGGGGCCGTGAGCCCATCGCAGCGCAGGGCGCCGAGGAAGGTCAGCGTGCGCCAGTGGCCGTGCGGTGCGAACCCCCGCAGGCGTTCTCCCTTCGGCCCCCAGCCGCGCAGCGGGGCCATGCTGGTCTTGATCCAGGTCTCGTCGATGAAGACAAGGCGCCGGGGATCGAGACCGGCTTGCCATGACCGCCAGCGGCGGCGACGGCGCGCCACATCGGCGCGGCCCTGCTCAAGGGCAAACAGCGTTTTTTTTGAATCGCAGCCCTTCGCGGCGCAGGAACATCCAGACCGCATTGTGCGAGACCTTCACGCCGCGCGCGGCAAGCTCGTCCTTCAGCCGGTGCAGCGTCAGATGCGGCGTCCGGTTGATCCGCTCCTTGATGAAGGCACGATGAGGCTCCAGCACCCGCTTGCGGTGCCCGCCCATCTTGCCGGGTGCTACCGAGCCGGTCGCGCGGTATCGCTGCGACCACTTCACGACCGAGGACACCGCCACTCCGAACCGAGCAGCCGCCCCCCGGCAGCTCTCGCCGCCGACAACCGCCGCCACCACCCGCTCGCGCAGATCATTGGAAAGAGGTCGGGTCATGCAATGCTGGCCTCCAACCCAGCCAGCATCTTGAATCACAAACCCAAAGTCAGGGGAATCCCTTCCGATTCAAATAATCCGTGAACCGCTCTAGGTCGCCGCCGGTGCGTCGCCCCGCACGGCCTCGACATAGAGACTTTCCCAAGCGTATTTGTCGTCGTCGAGGACAAGGTCGCGGTTGCGTCCGGTGTGGGCCGCGCTGCGAACGACATCGCTGAATCCGGCGCGCATCAGCATCGCCCGCATCGATTCCCAATCATATAAAAAGTGATGTTCGTAGCGCTGGCGGAAATATGAGTTGACGGCCTCCATAGCGGTGCCGCCGCGCCCCGCGACGAGATCCTCGGGCCGGTCGAAATAGGCGCGCATGATCCGCTCGGCGTCCGGCACGATGATGCGCCAGGCCGCGCTTGGCCGCATGCAGCGAAACACATCGCGCGACAGCCGCTCGCCGTCCTCCAGCGTGAAATGTTCGAGCACGTGCTCGCAGAAAACGCCGTCGAAGGTGTGGTCGGGAAAAGGCAATGTGCGTCCGAAATCGATGAGGAAATGCACGTTCTTGTCGGGATAGCCGTCGATGTTCAGCCAGTTCGGGCTATCCAGTCCGCGCGGGCCGGAACCGAGATTCAGGTAGAACGGGCGCGCAGCCGCCGCCAGGACCTTGTCGAGCCGGGCATTCTGGCGGAGCACGGCATTTTTTGCGCGCATCCGCAAGAAATAAAAATCCCATCGCGCCAAAGCGAGAAATCGATGACTGAACAGAGACAGCAAAATTCGCCGCATTGGCTCGCGATCCACGACCACAAAAAGCGCGAAAACGCGGTGATGAATATCATATCGCGCGGACTCATTCATAACAGATTGCGCCCCCCGTCAACAGCATTTGACGCGTTCGTCTCGGGCCATGCCGGTGCAGGTAAATTCGCTTCTTCGATGCGCGGGCGTCGCGCTGCTGGCGCTTTTCGTTCTGGGCGGCGCCGCCTGCGCGCAGCCAGCCGATGCTGCGCGCGATGGCTTCACCCTGCGGAACCAATTGGGACTGGTCTGGAGCAACGAGGCGGTTCGCTTTCCCGTTTCGCTCGCGCAGTTGGAAAAGGCCAATGCCGGATAGGCCCTGGTCGGGCCGGACAACAAGCCCGTCATTTATCAGGTTCTGCCCGGCGGAGGCTACTTTGGGCGTACGCGGAGAAATATCAAGCAAAGAAAGAACTTTGAAAATTCCGTAGTGTGCCAGGGCTCAAGTCTACTGACGCTTGCAATTGCCATTGTTGAATTTCGCTATTTCGACATGCAGGGTCCGCCAGCTCCGACGTCTCCGTCATTGAGTTCGACATCTGGGACTTGCCGAATGTTCGCTCGGGGCACGGGCGGACTCGCGAGGTCGAATCCTGCGAGATCCATCAATCGGGTCATCATGGTGCGGACGACCAACAACGACGCGCGCCGCGTTGGTCTTCGATCACGCGGACGTGTGTGATCGCTGATCCTGCGCAATATAACCAATCCAGTCATCACAATTCAAAGCGTTACTTTAAATCGGGGAGCGTCCATCTCTGGCGCTCATGAGGGGCGAAGTTAATCTCCCGCAAGGTCAACGGACCAATTCGACGATGGCGTATTCGGGCTCGCCCGAGATATCGCTGTCTTCTCCGAGGTAACGTATTCGGCGGCCGGACGACTTCAGAGCAGAAAGCAGATCGGAGAAGGACACACCGTTTCGTTCCCATGCGAAAGGGTGAAGTTCGCAAAGGACCGTCGCGTCCGAGGCGAGCAACCGTTGTGCCCCCCGCAGCACGGCCACCTCCGCGCCTTCGACGTCGATCTTGACAAGGTTTGGTGATAATTCTGCGCGTTCTGAATACGCGTCTAGCGTCGTGAGGCTAACTGTCATGGGCTTTTCGGAGGGATCGGCGGCGTCGCCGTCTAGCGAGGATCGAGCCTGTCCCCTCGCGTAGAAAGTCGCCTTTCCTTCGCTGGATGAGCAGGCGACTTCTTCGATCGTAATCGAACCTGCACGAGGATTGAGCGCAATATTACGTTGAAGGATTTTGCGAGCCTGCGGGTCAGGCTCAAAAGCGACAACGCGGCCAGCCGTTCCGCAACGGGCGGCCATCACTAAAGTCGTAGTGCCCACGTTTGCGCCGACGTCGAGAGCGATTGATCCCGGCTTCAGCCGGGCGCACATCGTAAGGGTCTGCAAGACATCGAACCGGGCGCTCTGATCGGGCCCATTGGCGTAACGGATTCGCACCGGCCGCGTCCCGACTACGAAACGTAACTTTTCGCCAGTGGGAAGGCGGAACGGCTCGCCACCCGAACCGTACAGAATCCCCTTAATCAATTGCGCTACAGTCTGTTTCATTCGCTGATTGCACTTCCTTGAAGATGTCTTTTAATAGGCTAGATCGGAGGGCTAATTCAATATGGCACCAAATGATAAAGGGTTGCGAGACTCGGCTTGCGCCCAGCCTGGCCCTTGGATTTCGGACCCGGCAAGAAATCTGATGTCGCCGCAGTATGCCGTCTCAGCCGAAGGCGGCAACGGGCACAAGAGCTTATCGGGTTCCGCGTTAAAAGGGCGCTCGCGTCCTGACGCATCCGCATCAGTCCGGTAGGGCGATAATGCGCTTAGGTTCACTCCGATCATTAGCGAAGGATCTCGGCCTCCCGCTAGTTGATGGACAACTGCTGCGACTCGGAAGCTGGCTGCATGACGGCCTTGTCGAACACTCGGCGCGCGCGGCATCCGTGATCGTTGCATTTTGCCGATCCGTGGGTTTCGACCTGCTAGGGTGCGTGCAGAACGTCCGGCGGCGGTCTTTGCTGATCAAGAAACCCCGATGACGCCGCCACTCCTTTTTGATCTCCGCGGCAAACGCATTTTCGTCGCCGGACACCGCGGCCTTGCCGGTTCGGCCATCGTGCGCCGCCTCGCCTCCGAGGGCTGTGAAATCCTGACGGTGGACCGGCGCGATCTGGATCTGCGTCAGCAGGAGCCGACCGAGCGCTGGCTGACGCAGCACCGGCCCGACGCTGTGACCAGCGCCGCTGGCCAGGTCGGCGGCATCTACGCCAACGACACATTTCCCGCCGACTTCCTCGTTGACAATCTCGCCATTGGCCTCAACATCATCCGCGGCGCCTACAGCGCCGGGGTGAAGAAGCTATTGGCGCTCGGGTCGTCCTGCATCTATCCGCGCATGGCGCTGCAGCCGATGACGGAGGATGCGCTGCTCACCGGTCCGCTCGAGCCGACCAACGAGTGGTATGCGGTCGCCAAGATTGCGGCCATCAAGCTGTGCGAGGCCTATCGCAAGCAACACGCCGCGGATTTCATCTCGCTCATGCCGACTAACCTTTATGGCGTCGGCGATAACTACCATCCCGATCATAGTCACGTGCCGGCGGCGCTGATCCGCCGCTTCCACGAGGGGAAGATGAACAGCGCGGCGCGCGTGATGGTGTGGGGCACCGGGCAGCCGCGCCGCGAATTCCTGTCCTCCGACGATCTGGCCGACGCCTGCATCTTCGTGATGAAGCACTATTCGGACCTTGGCTTCCTCAATGTCGGTGCCGGCAAGGACGTCACTATCGCCGAGTTCGCCGAGTTCGCCGAAATCGTACGCGACGTAGTCGGCTACGAGGGCGAGATCGCCTATGACACGGCGCGCCCGGACGGCCCGCCGCAGAAGCTGCTGGACAATTCCAGGCTGACCGCGCTCGGCTGGACACCGAAAGTGCCGCTGCGCGAGGGCCTCGCGGCGGCCTATGCGGATTTTCTCAAAGGCGTGCGCAAGCGCGGCGAAGCGGGGGCGGCATGACGCGGAAGGTCGCGTTGATCACCGGCGTAACCGGTCAGGATGGCAGCCATCTTGCCGAGCTTCTGCTCGGCAAGGGCTACGTCGTACATGGCATCAAACGCCGCTCGTCGTCGCTCAACACCGAGCGAGTCGATCATCTCTACGTCGATCCGCACGCGCCCGACCTGCGCTTCTTCATGCATTACGGCGATCTCACCGACGCGACCAACCTCATTCGCATCATGCAGGAGGTCAAGCCGACCGAGATATACAATCTCGCGGCGCAGAGCCACGTGCAGGTGAGCTTCGAGACGCCGGAGTACACGGCCAATGCCGACGCGCTCGGCACGCTCCGTCTGCTCGAGGGCATGCGCATTCTCGGGCTGGAGAAGCAGGTGCGCTTCTACCAGGCGTCGACATCGGAGCTCTACGGCAAGGTGCAGGAGACGCCGCAGACCGAACGCACGCCGTTCTACCCGCGCAGTCCTTACGCCGCCGCCAAGCTCTATGCGTATTGGATCACGGTGAACTACCGCGAAGCCTATGGGCTGCACGCGTCGAACGGGATTCTGTTCAACCACGAAGGCCCGCGCCGCGGCGAGACTTTCGTCACGCGCAAGATCACGCGCGCAATTGCGGCAATCGAGACCGGACGCGAGGATTGTCTCTATGTCGGCAATCTCGATGCCCGGCGCGACTGGGGTCATGCGCGCGACTATGTCGAAGGCATGTGGCTGATGCTCCAGCAAGACGAGCCGGACGACTACGTGCTGGCGACCGGAGAAGCGCATTCGGTCCGCGAATTCATCGAATGTGCCTTCGCCGAGGTCGGCATTAGTCTGCGTTGGGAGGGCGTTGGCCTCGACGAGCGCGGCATCTGCGCCAAAAGCGGGCGCGCGCTGGTGCGCGTCGATGCGCGCTATTTCCGACCGACCGAGGTCGAGGAGTTGCTCGGTGATCCATCGAAAGCGCGCGACAAGCTCGGTTGGACGCACCGTGTCGGCTTCCGCGAGCTGGTGAAGGAAATGGTCGAGCGCGATCGCGCCGAGGCGAAGCGGACGACGCCGTAGGTTCATGGTTGGTTGGCCAAGATGAAGATTCTGGTCACCGGCGGCGCGAGCTCTCAGCTCCCGGCTTGTGGGAGGGGCAAGCGTCGTCCTCGTCTGGTCAATGCTGCCGGGCGCCGTGCTGGCGTCCGGCCGGTGGTCATTGCGTACTCGTTTGGAAGACGACGAGCGCCAATTTGCGAGTCGAATTGGATGATGCTTGGCGGTGATGTCCTCTCCGAGGCGTTATCATCATATCGACCGCCTAATTTCGATCGAATTGAGCAAAATTATAATTTCGGAAAGACCAAACCCACCGCTTATCGTGAATGTTCCAGCAGGCTATTGCTTCTTGTGGTTCAGCGTTTGATCTAATTGCTGCGAATTTATAGCCGATCAAATAAAGGTCTCCAGATCGGCACGGAACCTTAGCCTCCTCGATTTCAAATGTGTCGAACTGCGCGCTCAATTCGCGTGAGAGTATTAAAGGAAGACTCGCGCTAGGATAGAGATACGCAATCATGATTACCAGGATTGTGGGAATTGCGACCGCCATTGGGCCAAGAACGACGGCCAAGGTCACCGGGTCGCGACGGTTTAATGCCCACCACTTCTTCACGTCCTGAATGTCTTGTTTGAACGTCATGTTCACCGAACTTCGAGCTTCGTAGTAATTAGGTGACGCGTGTGCGTGCAGCAGATAATATCTGCGATAAGCGCTTGGGTAAAACCCGAATCTCGCCCTAGCAGGCTGTTGAAGAAGTCTCTCGTTTTGCAGGTGTTGTTATGATTCAATCTCCTCGACAGAGGAGGCTGATTTGCGCGGATCGGACGAGAGAACAGGGTCGCTGTTTAGCTACGTGGATA
>Ga0207933_1000277_pt1 | contig 53263 bp, 40 predicted proteins | sample NGESurdeep092012_4_FD_184488 | JGI IMG/M metagenome (GOLD analysis project Ga0207933, IMG submission 184488) | Arctic peat soil microbial communities from Barrow, Alaska - NGEE Surface sample F53-3 deep-092012 (SPAdes) | ecosystem: Environmental > Terrestrial > Soil > Wetlands > Peat ... | reverse complement strand
GGGTGTTCAGTACAAACTGCCACTGCTTCTGTTACTATTACTGCATTACCTTCGGCAACGATTTCTTATAGTGGTACTCCATTTTGTTCTTCTGTTGGTACAGCTCAAGCGGTAACTATAACTGGTACCGCAGGTGGAACTTATTCAGCACCATCCGGGTTAATTATTAATTCATCAACAGGCGCAATAACTCCTTCAACAAGTACTGCCGGAACTTATACCGTAACTTACACCATGGCTGCCGCTGGCGGGTGTTCAGTACAAACTGCCACTGCTTCTGTTACTATTACTGCATTACCTTCGGCAACGATTTCTTATAGTGGTACTCCATTTTGTTCTTCTGTTGGTACCGCGCAACCGGTAACAAGAACCGGTACAGCGGGCGGAACTTATTCGGCGCCTGCTGGATTAACAATTAATTCCGGTACTGGTGCAATTACTCCTTCAACCAGTACTGCCGGAAACACCGTAACTTACACGATGGCTGCCGCTGGCGGATGTCCAGCACAAACTGCCACTGCTTCTGTTACTATTACTGCATTACCTTCGGCAACGATATCGTATAGTGGGACTCCTTTTTGTACTTCTGTTGGGACAGCACAATCGGTAACCAGAACCGGAACTACTGGCGGAACTTATTCAGCACCTTCCGGATTAACAATTAGTTCAAGCACAGGTGCGATAACTCCTTCAACCAGTACTGCAGGAACTTACACCGTAACTTATTCCATGGCAGCAACCGGCGGATGTTCCGCTCAAACTGCCACTACTTCTGTTACTATTACTGCTTTACCATCGGCTACAATATCTTATAGTGGGACTCCTTTTTGTACCTCTGTCGGGACAGCACAATCGGTAACCAGAACCGGAACTACTGGCGGGAGTTATTCGGCACCTTCCGGATTAACAATTAGTTCAAGCACAGGTGCAATAACTCCTTCAAGCAGTACTGCAGGAACCTATACGGTTACATATTCCATGGCTGCATCTGGCGGATGCTCCGCTCAAACTGCTACTACTTCTGTCACGATTACAGCTTTACCATCCGCTACAATATCTTATAGTGGGACTCCTTATTGTTCCAGTGCAGGTACAGCTACAATCTCTCTAACCGGCACATCAGGAGGAGCATTTAGTTCAGATGCCGGCTTAAGCATTAATTCATCTACAGGTTCTGTAAATTTATCAGGCAGTTCACCAGGAACATATACAGTTACATATACTATAAATGCAGCCGGTGGTTGTGCAACTTTTTCAGCAACAACTGCAATTACAATTACTACTCAACCTTACGCATCGGGATTTTATCCTTCAAGCCCTTATTGTTCCAGCATTGGTACTTTATATCCTACAGGAACTGCTGATGGTTTAATGGGAACTTTATCTGCTACACCTTCCGGATTATCCATTAATGCTAGTAATGGAATTATAAATGTTGGTAGCAGTACGCCTGGCACCTATACGGTATTATATTCGGTTCCTGCTTATGGCGGATGTTCTGCGTATTCTGCTTCAGCTCCAATAACAATAAGCACCGCCCCTTCAGCATCTATTAATTATAGTGGTTCGCCATATTGTTATGGTTCAGGATCGGCAACTATTACCATGACAGGCACTTCAGGAGGAACCTATAGTTCTACATCAGGATTAATAATTAACAGCTCAACCGGCAGTGTAAATTTATCAACAAGCACGGCCGGAACTTATACAGTTACTTATACTATAGCAGCAGCAAATGGTTGCGCACAATACACTACTACAACTAATATTACCATTACTCCAAAAGTAAGTTCTCTCGCGTTCGCTGCCGGTTCATCTTCTACAAGATGCCAGGGAGCCGGAACAGTTACTTATTCAGCAACTGCAAGTAATACTACCGGTATTACCTACAGCCTTGATGCAACAAGCCTTGCCGCAGGAAATACAATCAACCCTGCAACGGGTGCAGTTACATTTGTTGCAACCTGGTCAGGAACCTCAACAATTACTACGGTTGCAGCCGGCTGTACTCCTCTAACAACTACACATGTTGCTACTACCAGCGCTACACCTTCTGTTTCGGCAGCATCAACATTTTCCTGTGTTGGTGGAAGCACTGGTACAATAACGGCAACTGGGAGTGCAGGATCTACACCTTATACATTTAATTTAAACGGAGGAACTTATCAATCATCCAATTTATTTACAGGTTTAGTTTCCGCAGCTTATACACTTGGGGTAAAAAGTAACGATGGTTGCCTTGCCTCATCGTCAGTAATGGTTAGCGAATATCCAAATTCTACCGATAATCAAAATACCGCCGGAACAGATTCATGGATCGGGCACATGTACGACGGCACTAACTTTAATAACTATAAAGGTTATTTTTCGGAAGCAGAAACATTTAACGAGGGCTTTGGCGGTGATGCTACTTGTTTTAACTTTACTTCATCTTCAGGATCAGGCTCTATATATACAGAAACTTTTTCCGTAGTTTTTAAAATGAACTCTACAAGAAACGGGCTATATGTTGTTGACCTTGGTTCCGATGATGGAAGCCGGCTAACAGTAGATGGAAATTTAATTTATAATAACTGGAGCGACCAGGCCTTCAGTTCCAGGCCACGTGTATTAATGAACTTAAACGGCAATAGTACATTAGATTATGATTTTTATGAAAATGGAGGCGCTAACACATCTGTTTTTCAGAATCTTACGCTTGTTTTACAAAACTCGCTTTCTACTAATACCTCTCAAAGTATTTGTTATGGAAATACAGTGAGCACCATCAGTGGTGATTCTTTTGGAACGTTGCCTTCAGGGATTTCACTTTCAGGCACCGGCTACCAATGGACTTACAGCACTTCCCCTGGTGGAACAAGAACTACTATTTCAGGAGCTACAGGCCCTACTTTTACTCCCAATACTTCTATTGCGCCTTTTAATACGCCAGGTACCTATTATGTTTACAGAAATGCAATGGTAAGCAGTAGTAATAATACAGGAGAAAGCCCTTATATAGCCACTAATGTTTCAAACGTAGCAACTATAACCATTAACCCTGTTCCTTCTGCAACTATATTTTATGCCGATGCACCATTTTGCAACACATCTTCTTCTACTGAATCAGTTACCTTAACCGGAACCACCGGAGGCGCCTTTTCAGCTACAGGTTTAACCATCAATTCCTCAACCGGGGATATCGTGCCAAGCTCAAATCCTGTAGGGTTGCACACCATAAATTATTCAATAGCTGCCGCAGGTGGATGTTCTGCTTTTTCAACTACTACAAAAATTTACATTGGAACACCGGGAACCTGGTCGGGAAAAATAAATACTGACTGGAATAATTCCGGGAACTGGATTTGTGGCGTAATTCCGAACTCCACAACGGACGCCACTATTCCAAAAATGGTTTCCAATTTCCCGAACGTTATTTCTTCTACAGCAGAAGCTAAAGACCTGAATATTAATAGCGGGGCTTCTTTAGTTATCACCGGTGCAATAAAAATGGCAGGTGATATCCATAACAGTGGGGCTTTTAATGTGAGTAACGGAACTTTAGAAATGATTGGCAGCGCTGCTCAATCTATTGCAGGATCAATGTTTGAAAATAAAACCATCAAAAATTTAGTGGTAAGCAATACCGGAAGCGGGCTTACAGTTTCTTCAACAGCTAATGATACTTTAAAATTAACTGGGCTGTTGTCTTTTGGAAATTCTAATAGCATTCTTAATACTGGCGATAACATCACCCTTATATCTAATTCCAGTGGAACTGCCAGTGTGGGAATCGTTGGAACCAGCAATTCAATCAATGGAAAAGTAATTGTAGAAAGGTATATCAACACGGGAACCGCGGCAGGGCAGCACGGGAAATCATGGCAATTTCTGTCAATACCTACCAGTGGCCAAACAGTGAAAGAAAGCTGGATGGAAAATAGCAGTACAGTTAACAATTACGGTACAACTATAACCAGCCCTTTAGGGACAGCCGCAGGATTTGATATGTATTCAGCAGCACCTTCCATGAAATATTATAATTATTTAGCCAATAGCTGGGTAGGTATTTCAAATACTAACAACTCTATTTCAGACCCTCGCGGATATTTGGTTTTTGTACGTGGCGACCGCACAGTTACAACTTCCAGCCAGGCTGCAACCACTACAACTTTAAGAACCAAAGGAACTCTATTTACCGGTTCATTGCCAGCAATTGAAGTTGTTCCTAATAATTTTCAATCTATTGGTAACCCTTATGCCTCTCCCATTGATTTTTCACTGATTACTAAAGATGCAACTATTGATGACGAAATCTATGTTTGGGACCCTTATTTATATGGGACTTATGGAGTAGGCGGCTACCAGGTAATCAGCAGTGTAAACGACTGGAAACCGGTTCCTGGCGGCACTTATGCTTATCCTTCCGGAACCGCTAACTCGTTAATCCAATCAGGGCAAGCATTCTTCGTACATGCAACAGCTACTGGCCCGGTTGTACCCCCAAACCCAACTATATCAATTACAGAAAATTGCAAAGCTGTGGGTTCGTCTTCCGTAAATGTTTCAAGGGTTGCCCAAAATTTTTCAGTTAACAATAAAAGCTACTTACGCGCCAGCCTTTTTACTGGGTCCGGTCAAAATGATATAATGGCCGATGGAAATTCAGTTGTTTTTAGCAGGTCATTCAGTGATGCGGTTGATGGTAATGACGCCTTAAAAATATCAAACAGCGGCGAAAATTTTGGTGTAAAACGGTCTGGCAAAATATTGGCTATCGAAGCAAAAGCTCCGCTAACAATTGCGGATACCATTTTCTACAATATGAGCAACCTGGCCAAACGCACTTACCAGCTAAGGTTTGCCCCGCAAAATATGGAATCAATTGGTTTACAAGCTTTTCTGATAGATAAATCCTTAAACACAGAAACGCCTATAAGCCTTACCGACAGCAGCTTCATAAATATATCCGTTACCTCCAATGCGGCTTCCGCTGCAGCAGGAAGGTTTGAGGTTGTATTCAGGCAGATGAATGCTTTGCCGCTTACTATTACTTCGGTAACGGCATCAGCAAAAAATTCTGAAAACATTATTCAATGGGATGTTGAAAATGAAAGTGGCATTCAGCAATATGATGTAGAGAAATCTACTGATGGCAACCATTTCTCCCAGATGGCGATTGTGGCTGCTAAAAATAACGGTGCAAACAATTATAATGCTACCGATGCTAACGTAATAGGCGGTACCAATTACTACCGGATCAAAATTGTAAGCTTAGATGGAAAAGCGAGCTATACGCAAATTGTGAAAGTAACAAATGCAGGAGCCGCTGGTTCGATTTCGGTTTTCCCTAACCCAATAAAAGATGGAGTTATTCATTTGCATCTCAACAACCAGCCTTCCGGAATTTATAAAATAAAATTGTACAATTCTATTGGGCAGGTGATTGTTTCTAAAAATATCTCTCATACAGATGGCAGCAGTAACGAAACCATTAATTGTGATAATTTACCAAAAGGAATTTATCAGTTAGAAGTTAATAAGCCAGTTGGTAATGAAGAAGTTATAAAGGTTTTAAATTAGTTGTGTTCATGGCTAAAATGTAAAAACGAGGTATTTGTCCGTTTACTGCCACATCGATTTTTTCCGATTAATCATATCTGTTTTTATGCTCATTACACATAAAAAATATTTTAATAAAAAATGAAATAAAATATAATAATTGGAGTTATATAGGTTGGAAAAATAAATCCATTAAACCCAAACCTATGAAATCAAAGTTACCTGCTTTAAATTATCGTTCGTCAAAAAGAATGATTCTTACATTAAGTTGCCTTCTGATTAGCTGTATTGCATTGCAAGCGCAAACCACGCGCTATGTGTCAAAGGCCGGTTCGGATGTTTCAGGAGATGGAACCAGTGGGAACCCTTATCTAACTATTTCAAAGGCGGTCACTGTTGCTGGAACAACTGGAGATATTATAAAAGTTGGTCCCGGTACTTATGATGAACAAGTTATCATCGATAAAAAAAATCTTATACTTGATGGGCAGGATTCGAGTAAATGCATTGTGGCTTTTACTGCATCAGTAGCAACAAAAAGTCCCTTGTCAGTGATTACAGTTAAGGCACAAAATGTTACTATTAAAAATTTTCAAATTAACGCAGACCTGACCAAGATAAATTCTGCAATTATGAATTCCGGAAGTGTAACGAATTTAGTAATCACGGGAAATGAGATTCTTTCAGATTTATCAATTTCCGGTACATATAAAGGTACTTACGGTAACAGGAACGGAATTTCTTTGAGTTCGGGCTCAAATATAATTATTACCTCAAACACCGTTGATTCAAGAAACGGTGGAAAATTCCGTGCAGCCCTTTATACAACTAATTTAATTGGGTTACAAATTGGGGGTTCTGATGCTAAGGACGGAAACGATTTTTTGGCAAGTGTGAACCATGATGCATTGCTTTCCGGCTACCAAGGAAACTATTTTATTAGCAATAATAATTTTGATGGTGGCGGAGTAGAAGTTTCAAATTCGAGTGGAACGGCTGCTGGATCTTTTACAGTAATTAACAATACTTTTGATGGAACCTATGCTCATACTATTCCAACAGCGATGGTGAGAATCTTTACCAACTCTGACCCATTGATGGTTATCAATTTTTCATATAATCATTTTATCAATCAGAAATGGACTGTTTCCTTTGAAAACACAAGGAACGTAACACTCGATAATAATGATTTTACAGCCGTATATGATAGCTTCCGTTTGATTAGTGTGAATACCAAATTAAGACAGTCGTCATCACCTACAATATTAGAACCAATAGCTATCAGATTAACAAATAATAATTTTAGTGCCGTTTCTGGTCTCACTACAGGAAATGCATTGGAATTCTTAAATTTTGACGAAAAAACAGATGCAAATAAGGACAAATATCTTTTGGGTAATTATGTAATTGGAGACATAAACAATGAAAATAATTTTAATGCCAATATTCCCACGTTTGTTTATGTAAGCAATTTAAATGGTTATGATACTTATGATCCCTTTTTTCTTAATCTTTATCCTGAATACAAAGATGTTCAAACCGATACACACACTGCTTATTGGGCAAGGGATATTTTCGCAAGGTACAATCGTTATTATGTAAATGGCTCATTGAAGCTGGCTTCTGATTTTTCAGTGGCAGATTTCAATGCAGTTTATCAGAAAATATTTGACAGGATGGATGATGTGAATGTAGGTTCAGTAGTATTAATGCCAACCTGGTGTGGTGCAAGCGGCACTGACTGGAGCAATGCCAATAATTGGAGTTATCAATTTACGCCTGCAAAAGGCCTTGATGCTGTGGTTTATCCTCAAACAACCAATCAGCCAATTCTAACAGCAGACGTCGAATGCGACACGTTGATCGTTTACAAAGGAATGACCTTAAACACAAACGGCCACAAACTGACTTTGTATGGTAATATCAGGAGCAATGGCACTGTAGATGGAAATATCACTTTCGCAGGAACGGGCGCTCAAGTTTTATCAGGTACAATGAGAATTAAAAACTTTACTTTAAATAACCCTGCAGGAATAACCATCCAGGCAGGAGCCGGAAACCAGGTAACGCTTACCGGAACCTATACTCCGGGTAGCAGTGGAGTTTTGGTTACAAACGATAACCTTGTCCTCAATAGCGATTCTTCAGGTACTGCTATTATAGGAAAAGGTACCGGCAATTATATAACCGGCAATGTAACCTATGAAAGATTCATCAATACCGGAACTGCTGGCGGGCAACATGGAAAATCATGGCAGTTTTTATCTGCACCTGTTAGCGGCCAAACGATAAAAGAAAGCTGGATGGAAAATGGAGCTAATACACCAGGATATGGAATACAGGTAACAAGCCCTGGCGGTACTGCTGCGGGATTTGATATGTATTCTGTGGCTCCTTCAGTAAAATATTATAATTACCTGACCAATAGTTGGGTAGGCATTACGAACACAAGCGCTCTTGTAAACAGTTCACTTGGTTACCTTGTATTTGTACGAGGCGACAGGACGGTTACCTCATCAGTGCAAACCGCTACTGAAACTACCTTAAGGGCGAAAGGTGCATTGTCATTAGGTACTTTGCCGGCTATTAATGTTACACCCGACCAATTTCAATCAATTGGTAACCCTTATGCCTCCCCTATTGATTTTACAGCCCTTACTATGAGTGCAACGGTTGATAATAAATTTTATGTTTGGGACCCATACTTATACGGTTCTTACGGAGTAGGCGGCTACCAGGTACTTAGCAGTGTAAACGATTGGGAACCAGTTCCTGGTGGTACTTCTGCTTATCCTTCCGGTACGCCCAATTCAATTATTCAATCCGGCCAGGCTTTCTTTGTACATGCTACTTCCACTGGCAACCAATCCAGGGCTTTTGATGCAACTCCTTCTGCAATTACATTTACAGAAGATGCCAAAGCTTCTGGTGGAGGCTCATTAAATGTAACAAGGATGGCTAAAAAAACATTACGCGTTCCTACGCAGGCATTAAGAGTTAGCCTGTTTACCGGCCCTAATAACACCGATTTAATGGCCGATGGCAATTCAACAGTTTTCGGGCAAAACTATAGTGATAAATATGATGGCAATGATGCGTTAAAATTTGCCAACAGTGGAGAAAACTTTGGGATAAAAGACAATGGCAAACTGCTGTCTATTGATGCAAGGGCAACTCTTACCGATGCAGACACCGTTTACTACAATATGACCAACCTTTCAAAGCGCACCTACCAATTAAGGTTTGCGCCGCAAAATTTACAATCAACAGGATTGCAGGCTTTTCTTATTGATAACTATCTAAATACAGAATCACCTGTGAGCCTTTCTGACAGCAGCTTTATAGACGTCTCTGTTACCTCTGCTGCGGCTTCTTCAGCAGCAGGCAGGTTTAAAGTGGTATTCAGGCAGATGAATGCTTTGCCGATAAAAGTTACTTCGGTAACTGCCACCGCAAAAAATTCAGGAAACCTTATTGAATGGAATGTTGCTAATGAAAGCGGCATCCAACAATACCAGATAGAAAAATCAACTGACGGAACTCATTTTAATCAAATGGCAATTGTTGATGCTAAAAATAATGGAACCGGGAATTATAATTCTTCGGACGCGGATGTTGCATCAGGGACTAATTATTACAGAATTATGATCGTAACTATAGATGGGAAAATAAGCTATACGCAAATAGTAAAAGTGACAAACACAGCATTAACGGGCTCGGTTTCTGTTTTCCCTAATCCAATAACAGATGGAACCATTCATTTGCAACTCAATAACCAGCCTTCAGGGATTTATAAAATTAAAGTGTATAATTCCGCAGGGCAGGTATTGCTTTCTAAAAATATTAACCACACAGATGGTAGCAGTAAAGAAAGCTTAGACGGTGGAAGCTTACCTACGGGGATTTATCAATTAGAAGTGAATAAACCAGATGATAGCAATGAAGTTATAAAAATTATAAAATAATTTTTTCTTTCTAAAAAACACTATAAGGTTTTCCATACGCTTAGATGCTTTGGTGGAAACTTTATAGTGTTTTTTTTATTTGAATTCTAAAAAAGAAAAACCGAATTTTAAATTTCTCTTTTCATCTTCGATAATTAAAATTTTAGGATTAGGAAGATTAATCGCAAAATTTTTGCAAAATTCATTTTGGAAGAATGGTTTCACCAAATAAATTGCCACTTGCTTTAGCATGTGGCAATATTTATCAAACCCCACGGCTTTAGCCAAAATCCTAAATAAAGTTTTTGGCTAAAGCCGATAAAAGACTTCATCCAATTCCTCGGGTTGAAACCCGGGGCAATTGGAAAATCATTAATTACAATTAATCTACTATCCTATAAAATTTTAAGGCAAATAATTTTAAAAAAAAAACAAATGGCCCTGAATAAATATGGCAGGCATATTCTACAAAATACTTTCTAAAAAAAATTGCAGGTTGATGCAAAACCAGAAAACATAAATCATCAGTATTTCTTCGTTTACTACAAAACAAATATTTTACAAAGCGCAGTTATCAGGTAAAATATTCTTCCAGTTTCCTTTTTAATATTTCAGGAATTCCAGATCGTTTTTTAGTTTTTGAATCGAGGAAAAATAAAGTAACATCGCCCACATTCAGCAATTCATTTTTCTCATTATAAATTTCATTATGAAAAACTATTTTAGAATGCAAAGGCATTCCTTTTATCATCGTTACAACGGTTATTAAATCATCGTATAATGCGGGGCGCAAAAACCGGATATGCATCTCTGTTACAGGCATGATCACACCTAAAGCCTCTATTTCTTTATACGTCAAACCAAGGCTTCGCAAACCTTCTGTTCTTCCTATTTCATAAAATTGCGCGTAATTTCCATAATATACAATATTCATTTGATCAGTGAGCGCATAATGAATTCTTACCTGGGTTTTGGATGTAAACATTTTCTAAACATTTTTTTAATCTACCTGGCTTGCCTCTCCTATTTTCCAATCATAGCATCTACACTTATTCTTCCGGGGCCGCAAAATAAAATCGTTATACTTGCAGCTAAGTAAATCGCCCCTCTTTCGCCTGGCCCAAGAATCTGTCCATTGCTGGCCACAAAAACAACAACTGCCATTGCGATGATAATAGGAATACACGCAAATCTTGTAAACAATCCAAGTATCAAAAATATAGAACAGAATAGTTCTGCAAAAATCACCAATGACAATGATATCGTAGAACCGAGGTGAAAAAAATTCATAAAGCCATATCGAAGTGTCTTGAATGCAACCAGTTTATCATAGCCGTGGCTGGCAAGAAGAATACCTAAAACAACCCTCAAAATAAACATTCCGATATTGAAAGAAGCGTTTGAATATTTTGTTGATAAAAATTTACTCATGTCTTTTTACAATTGTATTAACAAAGATTTGTGCAATTTAAAGTGTTTTTAATAGCATTCAAATATTTTTGAATCTACAATAGTGAAATGGTGTTTGTATTTTTGCGCGAAGCAAAATAAGGCTTACAACTAAACTATTTCTTTATTTGATAAGTCAAATTTGAAAATAAAAATTATAAAATTGATGACCCGCATTTTTCTTCCAATCCTACTTACTTTAATTTCAGCTTCCAGCTTTTCGCAAGCAAATTATTTTGTAACGGATCCTCAGAAAGATTTTAAAGAAGCACAGGAATTCTTTATGAAAGGAGAATACAGCCTGGCATACCCGCTTTTAAAACCTTTGCAGGATAAATACCCGGAAAATACAAAGAGCAGCCATGCGAATATTAACCAGGATGTAGAATATTATTTTATTGTTTGTGAATTAAAATTAAACCAACAGCCAGCTGCCGATGATGCCAAACGTTTCATCGACGCTGCTAATAATGAACCACGCCAACAATTGATGAGCTTCCACCTGGCTCAATATTATTTTACAAGAAATGATTTTGCACGGGCGGTAATTTATTACGAAAGGGCAGGGTACAATAATCTAAGCAATGAAGAAATAGCGGACGCAAAATTTGAACTGGCGTATTCTTATCTTAAGGTTGGGCAGTTAAACAATGCAAAGCCTTTGTTTAATGAAATTCACCAGCTTCCGGATAATAAATATTATTACGATGCTAATTATTATTATGGATTTTTAAGCTACCAGGACAGGGATTATAATAATGCTTTGGCTTCTTTTCAAAAGGTAGAATCCATTCCGAAATACCGGGGAATGGTTCCTTATTATATTGCGCAGATTTATTATTTCCAGGGCAACAAAGACCAGGCTATTCGATATGGAGAAAGCAAGCTTGAACAGAATGATATCAACAACCGTCAGGAGCTGAATTTATTAATGGGGCAGATTTATTTTGAGAAAAAAGAATTTGCCAAAGCATTGCCTTTACTGGAAGCTTATGTGAAGAACAGTGATAAAGTTTCCAAAGAAATAATGTACGAATTGAGCTATTGCTATTACAACGCTAACCAGGTAGATAAAGCAATTGAAGGCTTCAAACAATTGAGCAACGAAAAAGATTCTTTAGGCCAGAATTCAATGTACCTTCTTGGCGATTTGTATTTAAGAACGGGCCAAAAAGAAAATGCAAGAAATGCTTTTCTGTACAGCGCCGAAAATAACAGCAACAGGAAACAACAGGAAATATCAAGGTTTAATTACGCAAAACTATCTTACGAATTAGGCTACCAGGATGTGGCTTTAAGTTCTATGAATAAATTTCTTAGCCTTTATCCGCAATCAACTTATGCCAACGAAGGAAAAGAAATTATCATCAACCTTTTGGCAAATACCAACAATTTTGCTGAAGCGCTCTCCCTGTATCAATCCTTCGGAAATCCGACTCCAACAATGAAAACCATTTATCCGAAAATTCTTTTCGGGCGTGCTACAGAATATATCAATGCCCAGCAATTAAATGAAGCTGATGATTTGCTCACCAAGGTTATCAATGACCCAAATGCGGGGGCGGTATTGCCTTTTGCAAATTTTTGGAAAGGTGAAGTTTCGTATAGGCTTAACCGTTATGATGAAGCTATAAAATATATAACCAGTTACGTTCAATATGGTGGTATCCAGGGCGAAGCCAGCCCAACAGATGCTCACTATATCCTTGGTTACAGTTACCTGAACATTGAAAATTATTCACAGGCACTGGCTAATTTTAAGCAGGTTGCACCCACAATTTCATCGCAATCATCAGCACTGCAGCAGGATGCATACGTAAGGGCTGCAGATAGTTATTTTATGCAAAAAAATTACAGTACTGCTAAAAGCATGTACCAAAATGTAATTAATGATGGTTTAAAACAAAGTGATTATTCATTGTACCAGGTAGCGCTCATTAACGGAATTAATAATCCTGCAGAAAAAATAAAAACTTTTAACGCCCTGACAGAAAGGTATCCTCAAAGCGACCTCGTTTCTGAATCTTATATGCAGATCGCTAATGCTTACATGGTTCAGGAAAAATTCAGGGATGCTATTCCTTATTTAAATAAAATCCTGGATATAAAATCTGCGGCCAGCCAATATCCAAAAGTGTATTTAAAATTGGGGCTTGCTAATTATAACCTTAATAATAATGATGAAGCTTTGAAGGATTATCAAACTTTGGTAAGCAAGTATCCACAATCTGATGAAGCGAATGAAGCGCTGGATAATATGAAGAATATTTATGTAGAATTGGGCAGGCCAAATGATTATGTAGCCTTCGTTCAGAAAACAGGAAAAGTAATTAGTATTTCAGAAGCAGATTCTTTAACCTATGCCGCCGCGGAATTACAGTATACCAATAACGATTGTGCTTCAGCTATCAATTCATTTAATAATTATCTGAGCAAATATCCACAAGGAGCTTATACACTTAATGCAAATTTTTATAAAAGCGAATGCTATTCAAAAAATAAAGATTGGCAAAATGCAGTTACTGGCTACCAGGCAGTTTTAACCCAAGGCGCAAGCCCTTTTGCCGAGAGGTCAGCTTTTGCAGCTTCAAGAATATATTATTTTGAACTAAAAGATTATCCACAATCAAAAATCTATTTTGCTAAACTTCTGGAACTGGCAACCACACCGGAAAACCAATTAGAAGCGCTTCGCGGATTAGTAAGAAGTTATTATCAAACGAAAGATTTCGCACAAGCCAATGATATCGCAAAAGAATTGCTTACAAAAAAAGGAATCAGCACAGATGATAAAGCGATTGCCAATTTAGTTTTAGGAAAATCGCTCCAGGTAAATAATCAATGTGATGACGCGATTAAAGCATTTAAGCAGGTTTCACTAATTAATAAATCTGAATGGGGTGCCCAATCACGTTATGAAACAGCGAATTGTTATTATACGCTCAACCAGCTTCCTGTAGCGGAAAAAGCAGCGCTTGAGGTAATAAAAGTTACAGGCTCCTATGATTATTGGGTGGCAAAAGCTTACATTTTATTGGGTGATATTTACCTGCAGGAAAAAGATTATTTCAATGCAAAAGCAACTTATAAAAGTGTAGCCGATAATACTACTATCCCCGATTTGAAAAAAGAAGCGCAAGACAAATTAAACGTGGCTATTTCAGCAGAACAACAAAATTCAAAAGTAGAAGCCACCCCATCAAATAGTAAATAAAAAATTCAAAAATAATTATTGAATATGTTTAAACAAGCGATGATAAAAAATTCTATAAATAAAATAATTTTCATTTTGCCTTTGTGTTTTTTATTTACTGCCCTACATGCGCAGGATACCACCAGGAGGCAAACAATAGAAATTACATCCTCTTATAAACCATCATTGAGGAATACCGTAAAAATAAATTTATACGCCTCCCCTATTTCCGCAGACACTTCCCGCCCGCGGCTTGCCTATAGTATTCCTCCGGAAAATTTATTTTTTGCCTATCAGCCGGTTTCTCTAAAACCACTTTCTTTACAGTCAGATACTTCGTTAAAACTCGGGCAGAGAAATGAATTGAAATTAGGCTATGGAAATTTATCAACTCCTTACGTTTCAGGCGGTTTTAGTTTTGGTGATGGCAAACACAATTTGGCTAATATTTACGGAAACTATATTTCGTCAAGAGGGAAAATTCAGAACCAGGATTTTAGCGAATGGAATGTAAAAGGGACTGGCAGCATTTTTTCAGCAAAGAACGAAACGTACGCCGGTGCTGAATTTGCAGAACATGAAAATTATCAATATGGATACGACCATGCGTTGTACAATTTTGACAAAAGTACTCTCAGAAGAAGCTACCAGGACTTTTCAGCAAATGTTGGGTTTAGGAATATTGCTACAAACGATTTGGGAATTAATTATGATCCTCACATCGAAGTACATGAATTTTCAAGAGAAAATAAAGCAAATGAGACAACCTTGATTGTAAATATTCCTGCGGAAAAAAGATTTTCAGATGCGGTTTCTTTTAAAATTGCGGGGCTTGGTAATTTTGATAAATACAACCTAAAAAATACTTCAACATCAATTTCTAATAATTTATTTCAACTGGCTCCCGAGTTAATTTATTATAGCGATATGTTTACTTTCCATGGTGGCGTTACGCCTTCATGGAATAACAATACGCTTGCCGTATTGCCTAATATCTATGCTGAAGCGCACTTGCCGGAAAATATTTTAATGGTCCAGGCTGGCTGGGTAGGTAAATACATTCCCAACAGTTTCCGTACTTTAAGCGGAGAAAACCCATATATGCAGGATCCTTTGTTTTTAAATAACACCAAAGAAATTCAATACTATGGCGGCATCAAAGCTACCATTGGCAAGCATTTTAATTTTAATGCGAGGGCAGCGGTAATTTCTTACAGGGATATGCCATTGTTCGTAAATGATTCCCTTTACGGAAATACTTTTGTCTTAAAAAATGAAAGTAAGCTCACTAATTTTCAGATTCATGGAGATATGAATTTCATTAGCCAGGATAAATTCACAGCATCAGCTTCATTGGATTTAAATAGTTATACAGGATTGCACGACAATGCAAAAGCATGGGGATTATTTCCCTTAAAATTCAATGGCTCTTTAAGATGGAATGCCTTCAAAGAACTTTTAATTAAAACAGACCTTACTGCTTTTTCCGGAGCAAAAGCCCTGTTAAGCGATGGTTCTGAAAAAAATATGAAAGGTGGCACAGACCTGAGCGCAGGTGGGGAATTCAAGTTAAATAAGCAGTTCAGTGTATGGCTTGATTTTGATAATTTACTTAACAGCCAATACCAACGTTGGAACAATTACCCGGTTTACGGTTTCCAGGTTTTAGGTGGAGTTATCGTTCATTTCTAAATGAATTCTTTTTAAAATCCATCAAAATAAATTACTGATATTTGTAGCTATGGAGGAACTTATTACATCTTTTATTATTCAATCGAAAGAATGTAAACTTCGTGATATCGGTAAGTTTAGGCTGGCAAACACACCTGCAGATCTTGATATAGCCAATAAAAAAATTTCTCCATCATCTGTTGAATACCTTTTTTCCGGAAGGGAAGAAAAAATTTCGGATGAACTGGTAAAATACATTTCTGATAAAAGAAATATACCATTTCCGCAGGCTCTTGATGACCTAAAAAAATGGTGTGCAGAAACAAAAATTAAATTAAAAAACGGTGAAGAAATTAAATTGGAGCCTTTAGGCTCTTTAAAAAAAGGCATTTTAGGAAATACTTTTATTCAAAGCCAAAAACAGATTGATTTTTTTGAACCTGTATTAGCTCAACGCGTAATTCACCAAAACAGTGAGCATGCCGTTTTGGTTGGCGATAGGGAAACAACATCTTCAGCGATGAATCAATATTTTCATGAAGTGCCTGCTGAAACAAAAAACAATACCTGGAAAATTGTAGCCGCTATTCTTTTGGCAATTGCGTTGTTCCTTTTATTTCTTCATTTTAATAAAAATTCATTTTCCTTATCTACTATCGGAAATCAACATAAAGTGATTCCATATAACCAGCCAAATACCTATACCAATCAATAGTTTCCAAATTGTTCAATCAATAATTTATTTAGAATGATTGTTTACAACTCATGCCCGAATTGCGGCGCTAAAAATATTTTTCACGCTCTTGATGCAAAGGATTACACCGTTTCCGGTGAACAATTTGAAATTTGGGAATGTAAAAATTGCACGCAAAGGTTTACACAAAATATTCCCGGCGCGGAAAGGATCGGGCGGTATTACCAATCTGAAAATTATATTTCTCACAGTGATACTTCAAAAGGTTTTGTCAATTCATTGTATCATAAAGTAAGAAAACGCACGCTGGTACAAAAGAGAAAGTTAATAGAAAAATATACTCAAAAGAAAAGCGGAAATTTTTTAGATGTTGGCGCTGGTACTGGTGCGTTTTTAAATACAATGAAAAAAGCCGGATGGGTTTGTGCTGGTATCGAGCCGGATTTATCAGCAAGAAAAAGAGCGTTGGAATTATATCAGATTAATTTAAAAGAATCAAATTATTTTTTTTCGCTTCCTGCCGAAAGTTTTGATGCGATTACACTGTGGCATGTTTTGGAACACGTCCATGAACTTCATCAATACGTGGAACAATTAAAAAATTTATTAACTACTGGCGGAAAATTATTTATTGCAGTCCCTAATTACACTTCCAAGGATGCAAAAATTTATAAACAATATTGGGCGGCTTATGATGTTCCTAGGCATCTTTACCACTTTTCTCCCGATGCAATGAAAACCTTATTAAATGCACATGGATTAAAAATAGAAACAATAAAACCCATGTGGTACGATAGCGTTTATGTAAGCATGTTAAGTGAAAAATATAAAACCGGAAAATCAAACCCAGCAAAAGCATTTATAAACGGAATGGCTTCTAACCTTGAAACCGTTTTTCACAAATCAAAATGCAGTTCATTAATTTATATTGCCTCACGAAAATAAGAATCCTGCTTTTTTGTTGGTTTACTGATCAATGATCCGGGGTAATTTTCAGAATGGTTCTAATTACTTTTCCAAAATGAAATATGAGAATGGTTGGCTTAAATATAATTTTCATATTTTTTGTTTAATTTAAGGTGCAGTATTTGTGGGTTTTTATTATAAATAAAGCAGTCATGAAAAAAATAAAATACCAACCTATTTTCAAAATAAGTGTACTGTGTTTACTAATAAGCACACTATTTTTTAGTTGTTCTAATTCAAAAAAAATTAAAAAGTTAGATAATGAAGAAATCACAGGAATGTTGAATTCTCAACGTTTTATTTTTGTTGCAGAGAGAGTGAACCCTTTGCGCGGAAGCTCGCGTATTCTTACAAGTAGTTATGATGTGACTGTTAAAAATGATACGCTAAATTCCTATCTTCCTTACTTTGGGCAAGCTTTCCAGGCGCCATCCAATACTTCTAAAAGCCCCCTTGAATTTAAGTCTTATAAATTCTCCTATAATATAAAACTAAATAACAAAGACGATTGGCAAGTGTATATAACTCCAAAAGATTATTCCGAAGTGCAACAACTTATTTTTGAAATTTTTGGGAATGGAACAGCGACTTTAAATATTCAAAACCTGCATAGTGACCCAATTTCTTTTTATGGGCATATTGAAAAAGTAAAAGATTAATTTTTCTATGGATCAACAAACCGGTAAATATATTTTAATGATCGGAATCATTATTGTGATTGCAGGAATCCTAATCTATTTTTTTCATGATTATTTAAAATGGATTGGCAAGCTTCCCGGCGATATCAGGGTTGAACGCGAAAATTTCAAGTTCTATTTCCCGCTGGCAACGATGATTATTATAAGTGTTTTCGTAACTATTATTATTAATATTTTTAAAAGATTTTTCTAATTAGTTTACAGATTTCCTCCGGTTACTTAAAGCCTTTTTAAATAAAAAAAAGAGGATGAAAAATCTTTTCATAAATTTTCTGGCACAATAATTTCAATCAGGTTTAAAAAAAATATTATGGCAAAATATGGAAAAAAAGCTGAGGAAAAAGTCCACAAAGCTTTACACGAAATGGAAGAAGGAAAATTAAAAAGTGGCGGAAGCGGTAAAAAAGTTACCAGTAGAAAACAGGCAATTGCAATTGGATTGTCTGAAGCCAGGGAAGAAGGCGATAAGGTTCCGAAGAAAAGCAAAAAAAAATAATCTTTTCGGAAGTGTTTATTGGCTATTTATTAAATCAAAGTTGCAATAACTAAGCAGAATAGGAATTACCATTATTTGTTTGTTTACTGTAATAAAGAGTAAACTCATGCCGTTTATCAAACATTTTCATTCTTTTTAAATTCTACTTTCATACTTTTATTTTTTTAAGAAAATAGAAAAATTAAATTTTATGAAAAAAACTTTTTACCTGGCTGCCTTTTTACTTTTTGTTTCGCCAGCCCTTTTAAATGCGCAGCAATTATATATGCCACGAAACATTACCAATGCTTTTAAAAAAAGAACGCGCTCATTAGATGGAAGCCCTGGAAAGAATTATTGGCAAAATGGTGGCAAATATGACATCAATGAAACAGTAACTCCAGATACAAAAATTGTAAGTGGCGTTGAGCAGATTGTTTACTCAAACAACAGCCCGGATACTCTAAAAGTTTTGGTGATTCGCTTTGTAAATAATATTCATAAGCCAGAATCGCCAAGAGGAGGTTACACAAACGATAATTTCTTCACAACCGGTTTAGATATTAAATCATTTTCTGTAAATAATCAGGAATACGATGTTGACAGTAAAAACTGGGGCACAGTGGGTGTGGTAAGATTAAAAGAACCATTATTACCACATTCTTCAGCAGATGTAAATATTTCATGGAGCTATCCCCTATCGAAACAAGACGGCCGTGAAGGGCAAATTGACAGCGCTACTTTTTATGTGGCTTACAGTTACCCGCGCATATCTGTTTACGATGATTACAATGGCTGGGATGTGCTTCCTCACAATTCGCAGGAGTTTTACAACGATTTCAACGATTATAAATTGGCAATAAAAGTTCCAAAGAACTATGTAGTTTGGGCTACCGGCGACCTTCAAAATCCTGATGAAGTTTTGCAGCCGGATATATCAAAGCGGTTGAAAGATTCTTATACCTCAGATGATGTAATCCACATTGCAGATTTAAAAGAAATGAAGGATGGAAAAATTACCCAACAAAATGATTGGAATACATGGAAATTCGACGCCAACCATATTACTGATGTATGTTACGCAGTAAGCAACCATTATGTTTGGGACGCATCAAGTGTTATTGTTGACGCAAAAAATAATCGGCGCACAAGTGTTCAGGCTGCTTACAATGATACTGCTGCAGATTTTCATCATTCAGTAAAATGGGCACAAAATTCTTTAAAATATTTTTCAACTAAATGGCCCGGAGTTTCTTATCCTTTTCCAAAGATGACAGCGTTTCAGGGCCACGCTGATATGGAATATCCAATGATGGTTAATGATGCAACAGTGAGTGATACAAGAAGATTTGGAGATCAGGGTTTTAAATTTGCACAAATGGTACAGGACCATGAAATAGCGCATACCTATTTTCCTTTTTACATGGGGACAAATGAGAAAAGATATGCGTTTATGGATGAGGGTTGGGCTACCACTTTCGAATATTTAATTGGTGTTGCCGAAAACGGAAAAGCTTACGAAGATTCTGTTTATAAAATGTTTCGAATCAATCGTTATATTCATGATCCTTCTACAGAAGAAGACCAGCCGATTATCACAATGTCAACTCAGGTAAGTGGCGCAGGCTATGGCAATAATTCTTATGGAAAAGCATCTCTGAGTTATCTTGCTTTAAAAGATCTTTTGGGTGATACAGGGTTTGAAAAAGGATTGCATCATTACATGGATGAGTGGAATGGGAAACATCCAATACCATGGGATTATTTTAATTGTATGAGTACTGGTTCGGGACAAAATCTAAACTGGTTTTTTCACAATTGGTTTTTTACAAACAATTATATTGACCTAAAAATTGATACGCTAACAAGAGGAAAAGGATTTTATGCAGTTAAAGTAAAAAATATCGGTGGATTTGCAATTCCATTTGATGTTAATATCGTTTATGCCGATGGACAAAAAGCATCTATGCACGAAACTCCATCTGTCTGGAAAAACAATGAAGAAGAACAGGTGTTTAAAATATCAACCGAAAAAATTATAAAATCAGTTGAAATTGACGGGGGAATTTTTATGGATTATAACCCTGAGGATAATGTATGGAAAAACTAATTTTATAAACTCAGTTTTAAATTTAATTAACGGGCAGGCATCTTCAAATGCTTGCCTGTTTTTTATGCATAACCAGAATAAGAATCATTAATATTTATTGGTTTACTATAAGTGTAAATCTTTCGTCAAAAAAAAATAAATCAACTTTTAATCAAACTCTTTTTATTCTAACATCATAAACCAAATCTTTAATTTCCAATATTTTAAAGGCATTATTTTTATGCAAAGGATTTAAAATATAATTAAATTCTTCTTCGAGTATGGAAGAGGGAATTTTAATTACGGCTTTTGCCGATGTACGCAAAAGCTGGGTTCCAAAATCTTTTGTTGATGAAGGCGCGGGAACACTCTTCCAATCTCCCGGAAGTATCGCCATATTCAATATTAAAATTTCCGAATCAGGAATTTCAATAGTGGTAACACTCAAGGCCCGGGGAATCTCTTCAATATTCACATTTACAGTATATTCCAGAAGAGAAAGTGCGCGGCTTTCAGAAGTATATACACAAGGCTGATTTTTATGATTCCACCTCCCTCCATTTATTTTGGCACCCTCGCCAGATAAGTCATTCGCGTGTTTGGTTTTACCAATCCTATAAACTATCATGGAATAAATAAAATATTATGAATACACGCCGTAATCGATTCTTCCGATAAGGTTTTTTACTTCTTCACGGCCGAATTGGTTATCAATTAAATCATAGGGCGCTTGGCCACCCAGGGCTTTATTAGGCTTTGCCATCCATTGGTTAAAACGGCCTTCGTCTTCAAAAACTTCAAAACCGTAAGAATATAAATCTGCCATTCCTAATATTTTTTCACTCAAACCAGCATTAAATTTTTCACCTCTTTTTTTGTTGATTAGTGTTGCACGGGTAACAGCTAATGCTTTGGCGAGCATCGTGTAATCCAAAGATGTTTTGCTTTTTAATAATTCAAGGTCTTTTTTACTTACTCCATCACGTACGATATGCATTTTTTCAAAACCCGTTAATTGATTTTCTGGTTTTGTTGAAGCATTTGAAAGAATAACATTAAACAGATAAGGCTTATATAAACTTTCAGCGGGCTCACTAACCATATTGCTTTGCGTTTCGTCTTCATCAACATCATGATAATTTTTATTTTTATTTTTATTTTTAGCCATAGTACATTATTTTAATCTCAACAGTACAAATTTATACTTTTATTTTTAATTTTGGAATTTTTTTTAAAGATTTTAATTATAAAATATTACCTTCGGTTTCTATTAATTAGAATGAAAAATAACTTTTTTTATAACAATTCTTCTGCTCTTGCCACTTTTTGCTTTCCCGCAATTACTTCTACTTCAACCCGTTAAGGGTTGTAAATTTACATATTATCCTTTTGGCCTTAGCGGCATTTCCTTCAATAAAAGTGTTCAAGAAAAAACTTAATTATACAAAAAATATGCGTGTTTTAAAATTCGGCGGCTCTTCAGTTGCAAATGCTGATAATATCAATAAGATAGTTTCAATCCTGGAAGGCCGGTTAAAAAATGAAAAGATAATTGTTGTTGTATCTGCGTTGGGAGGCATTACTGACGCGCTTTTAAACAGCGTGATTCTCGCATCAGGCGGCAATGAAATTTACAAAGAGGAATTACAGGAAATTGAACGCCGCCATTTGGAATTGGTAAAGCAATTAATTCCTGTTGCGACACAAAGCCGTGTATTGAGCATGGTTAAAAAACAATGCAATGAGATAGAAGATATATGCAATGGTGTTTTTTTATTACAGGAATTAACGCCAAGAACGAAAGACAGAATCATGAGCTATGGTGAATTATTATCTTCAGAAATCATTTCTGCAAAATTTGAGTCCATTGGTTATAAAAATAAATGGGTTGATTCAAGAAAAATAATAATTACCAACTCTAATTTTGAAAATGCTGTAGTTGATTTTGAAATTACCAACCAAAAAATTCAGGATTATTTTTCGGATTCTGAAGATTCATTTTTTATGGTTCCCGGCTACATTTCATCGGATAAAAAAGGAGTATCTACTACTTTAGGAAGAGGCGGGTCAGATTATACTGCTTCAATTATTGCTGCAGCATTAGGCGCATCAGCTCTTGAAATATGGACCGATGTAAGTGGCATGATGACTGCAGACCCCAGGCTGGTTTCCAATGCTAAAATAATTCCAAAAGTGTTGTACAAGGAAGCAATGGAACTTTCTCATTTTGGAGCCAAAGTAGTTTATCCGCCAACCATCCAGCCAGTGATGCTTAAAAATATCCCGGTGTGGATAAAAAGTACTTTTTCGCCCGAAGACCATGGAACTCTAATTGAAAATACTTCTGAAAAAAAAGTAGGAGGAAACTCGGTAAGAGGAATTTCAAGTATCAATAAAATCGCTTTACTAAGCCTTGAAGGAAGCGGAATGGCTGGTGTGCCAGGCTTCTCAAAAAGATTATTTGAGACCTTAGCAAACGAACAAATAAACGTGATTTTAATTACGCAAAGTTCTTCAGAACATTCTATTTGCGTGGGTATTGAAGAATCTTCATCAGAAAAAGCGAAAACCGCTGTTGATAAAGAATTTGTTTTTGAGATAGAAAGATTAAAAGTGGAACCTTTAATAGTTGAAAAAGATCTTGCCATCATTGCATTGGTTGGCGACAAAATGAAAAGCCATCCAGGTATAAGCGGAAAGATGTTTAGTGTTTTAGGGAAAAACGGAATTAACGTACGAGCCATTTCACAAGGCTCATCCGAAAGAAATATTTCCGCCGTGATTTCTACAAATGATGTAAAAAAAGCCGTCAATGTTTTACACGAGGAGTTTTTTGAAACCACATACAAACAAATAAATTTATTTGTGGTTGGTACCGGTAATGTAGGCTCAAGGCTACTTTCACAACTGTTGCAACAGCAAAGTTACCTTCAAAAAAATCTACGTTTATCCGTACGGGTTGTAGGAATTGCCAATAGTAGAAAAATGTTTTTTAATGATAAAGGAATTGATTTAAATAATTGGAAAGAACTTTTGCAAAATGGGGATTCAATGAATCTTCCTGAATTTATAAATAATATTAAAACGAAGAATTTTCGAAATACAGTTTTCGTAGATGTTACTGCTAATAAAGAAGTAGCCAATCATTATGCTGAAATTCTGGAAAAAAGCGTTTCTATCGTTGCCTGCAATAAAATTGCTGCCTCTTCAATTTATGGGTATTATGAAAAATTAAAAAACCTTGCCCGGGAATTTAATGTTCATTTTCTTTTTGAAACTAACGTAGGTGCTGGGCTGCCGGTCATCGGAACATTAAATGACCTTCTGCTGAGTGGAGACAAAGTAAATAAAATAGAAGCCGTGCTAAGTGGAACATTAAATTTTGTTTTTAATAATTACGATGGTAAAGAATCTTTTGCTAAAGTGGTGAAACAGGCGCAGGATGAGGGTTTTACTGAACCGGATCCAAGACTGGATTTGGGTGGCGTTGATGTTGTAAGAAAAATAATGATACTTGCCCGGGAATCAGGTGAAAAAATAGAAATGGAAGATATTACCAATAATTCTTTTATGCCTCCTGAATGCATGGAAGGTTCGGTACAAGATTTTTATCAATGTATGGAAAAGCACGAAGCTCATTTCAAAAGTATTTTTGAAGAAGCCGTAAAGGCCGGAAAAAAATTAAAGTTTGTAGCTTCTTATGAAAAAGGTAAAGCAAGTGTTGGGTTGCAGCAGATAAATTCAAGCCACGATTTCTACCATCTTTATGGGAAAGATAATGTGGTTTTGTTTTATACGAATCGTTATACCGGCCAACCCCTTGTTGTAAAAGGGGCTGGCGCTGGTGCGGAGGTAACTGCATCTGGTGTTTTTGCAGATATTATAAGGGCAGTAAGAATTTAAAAAATAAAATGAAAGAAATAAAAGTTTTAGCACACGCTACGATTGCAAACCTTGTTTGCGGCTTCGATATTCTTGGTATGGCTTTGAAAAAACCATTCGATGAAATGACATTGTCATTAATGGATGAGCCAGGCATACAAATAAAACACACTGACGATTATAATTTACCGGAAGAAGCGGAACAAAACGTATCTGGCGTTGCATTACAGGCTTTAATGGAAGAATATAAAAAACCAGTTGGTTTCAATTTAATCATTCATAAAAATATAAAACCCGGCAGCGGACTGGGTTCCAGCGCTGCAAGTTCTGCAGGAGCAGTTGTGGCTGCCAATTATTTATTAGGAAATATTTTTTCGAATGAAGACCTCGTACGTTTTGCAATGAACGGTGAAAAGCTTGCCGGTGGCGTAAAACATGCAGACAATGTTTCTCCCTGTATTTATGGAGGCGTTACTTTGATTCGTTCTATTTTCCCCTTAGACATTATTCCTATTAATTCTCCGGATATTTTTATCACTATTGTGCATCCTCAAATTGAAGTCCGTACTTCTGATTCTCGCCAGATCTTAAGAAAAGAAGTTCAGTTAAAAAGTGCAATAAGGCAATGGGGAAATATCGGTGGGTTGATAATGGGCTTTATGAAAAATGATTTCGGTTTAATTGGACGCTCTATGGAAGATGTAATTATTGAACCTGTCCGAAGTATTTTAATTCCTGGTTTTGATGAAGTAAAATTAAAGTGCAAAGAGGCAGGAAGCATCGGAGGTGGAATTTCAGGTTCCGGGCCTTCCATTTTTATGATTAGCAAAGATGAAGAAACGGCTACCAATGTGGAAATAATTATGAAAGGTATTTACGAAAAAATAGGAATTGAATACAAAACTTATGTAACTGCTATCAATCCCGAAGGCGTAAAAGTTGTGAAAGTATAAGCATCCACAACAGTAAACAAACAAATAATGAAATATTACAGCCTTAATAAAACCACTCCTGTTGCCACTTTCAAAGAAGCTACCATTCGTGGATTAGCGCCGGATAAAGGTTTATATTTTCCTGAAAATATTCCTGTTTTTGAAAAAAGATTTATCCAGGAAATCGAAAATTATACTGACGAAGAAATTGCATTTAAAATTATCCACCCCTTCATTGGCAATGAAATTCCCGAGGTAGAATTAAGAAAAATTGTTGCCGAAACTATCAATTTTAATATACCTTTAATTGAGGTAAATGAAAATATTTTTTCATTAGAATTATATCATGGCCCCACACTTGCATTTAAAGATGTTGGCGCGAGGTTTATGAGCCGTTGCCTGGGTTATTTTGTAAAAAATAATGATAAAAAAATTACAGTTTTAGTTGCTACTTCCGGCGATACAGGCGGAGCAGTTGCTAACGGTTTTTTAAATGTAGATGGCGTTGAAGTGGTGATCTTATACCCATCAGGGAAAGTGAGCTCTGTTCAGGAAAAGCAATTAGTTACTTTAGGAAATAATATTCATGCAATTGAAGTAAAAGGGAATTTTGATGATTGCCAGCAAATGGTAAAAAAGGCTTTCTCTGATGAAGATTTGAATAAAAAATTATTTTTATCTTCAGCTAATTCAATAAATGTAGCACGTTGGCTTCCTCAACAATTTTATTATTTGTTTGCCTGGAAACAATGGGCCGATAAAAATAATCCGCCTGTAATTTCGGTTCCAAGTGGGAATTTTGGAAATATTTGTGCGGGAATCTTAGCTCACGTTTCAGGTTTGCCGGTAACACATTTTATCGCAGCATGCAATGCCAATAAAGTGGTGCCTGATTTTTTATCAACCCAAAAATATGAACCCCAAAAAGCGGTTGCAACTATTTCAAACGCAATGGACGTAGGTGATCCAAGCAATTTTGTACGAATCTTAGAATTATTCCAGCACCAGTTTAAAGAATTAAAAAACACTTTGAGCAGCGTAAGTATTTCGGATGAAGAAACCCGCCAAACAATAAAAGAAGTTTACGAAAAAGAAAGCTATTTATTAGACCCTCACGGCGCTGTCGCTTATAGTGCATTACAAAAATATTTAAAAAGCCATCATCATCAAAAGGGGTTAATCCTTGAAACCGCGCATCCTGTAAAATTCTACGATGTGGTAGAACCCGTTATCAACGAAAAAATCCCAATACCCAAAAGTGTAGAAGGAATTTTATCAAAAGAAAAAGTAAGTACTTTAATGGAACCGGGCTTTGAAAAATTCAAAGAGTTTTTATTAAGCCGGTAAAATAAAAATTCGGATTATTTGTTGCTTTACTATAAAGCTTCAATTTATATCTCTGTAATTACCTTTAATTTTTAATAGAAAAATACGGGGCTCTCATAAATTTTAACGAATAAACCCTTCCCGGAAACTCCTAAAAATCAATCGTTAATTTAGGTTTTTTAAAGTAGCCATAAAATAGCTTTAATCTCCTTCAAAATTTTCGTATCAAACCCCTATCTTTGCGACCTTCTAAAAATTAATTTAAGTTATGAAACTGAAAGGTTTGGTGTGGTTTTTTGCCATTATGCTTATTCTCATCTCTGTTTATCAACTTTCTTTTACGTGGGTAGTTAATAGCCATGAGAATAAAATGAAATCAAAGGCAATTCAATTTGTAAGCCGGAGCAATCCCGGTATTTCTGGTGACCAAAAGGATGAACTGGTACAAACGGTTTTTCATCATTATTTGGATAGTACCCGGGATGTTAAGATATATCCACTGTTAGGGACTACCTATCAGAAATCAAAAGAAAATGAATTAAGCCTTGGCCTTGACCTTCAGGGAGGTATGGCAGTTACTTTAAATGTAAGCCTTGATGGTTTATTAAAATCGTTAAGTAATAATCCTAAAGACCCACAGCTTTTAAAAGCTTTGGCTACTGCCGATGCTCAAAAGCTATCTAACGATGGAGATTTTATAACTTTATTCGGGCAGGCTTTTAAGCAGCAAAATCCGGGCGCAAACCTCTCCAGCATATTTGCCGGTGCGGGTAAAACAATTAAAATTACTGACAACGACCAGTCTGTTTTAGATCAATTGGAGGCGACCTCAAAAACAGCGATTAACCAAACTTACAAAGTACTTTTAAAACGTATTGACCAGTTTGGCGTTGCTTCTCCCTCTATCAATCTTGATGCAAATAAGGGAATCATTAATATAGAATTAGCAGGTGTCCAAAATGCAGAAAGGGTTAGAAGTTTATTGGAAGCATCTGCCCACCTTCAATTTTGGGAAGTTTATAATATTGGAGATATAGGAAAAAATATTGACGATGCGGATAAATCGCTGGCTAATTACCTGAGTGGCGTTTCGGATACTTCGAAAACCAAAGGGGAATCTGCTGCTGATTCTGCAAAGTTATTAGCTAACGAACATCCTTTGGCGAGCATTGTTCATTTCATCGGCCCACAGCAAGGCTCAGACGGAAAGCCACAATATTATTCAGCAATAGCAAACGTAGAAGCAAAAGATACTTCTTTGGCTAACAAGTATCTTAATATGGATGTGGTCAAAAATGACTTTCCTCCAAACATCAAATTCCTTTATGGCCTTGAACAAAAAAATGATAAAACCGGGCAGAGGTATTTTGAACTTTACGCTATAAAAACAATTCCGGGAACCGATAAAGCAAAACTTGAAGGAGAAGGGGTTGAAGATTCAAAAGCCGATTATGACGAGCACGGAAGGCCCGCTATCAAGATGACTATGACGCCCTCTGGTAGCCGAATTTGGGCAAAATTGACTACAGACAATGTCAACAAACCCGTTGCAATTGTGCTGGATGATATTGTTTATAGTGCACCGAATGTAAATGGCCCAATCGAAGGCGGCAATTCTGAGATCAGCGGAAACTTTACTGTTCAACAGGCACAGGACCTTGCAAGCATTTTAAGAATAGGTAAAATTGATGCTCCAGCAAAGATTGTTCAGGAACAAATTGTAGGGCCTACTCTTGGCCAGGCTGCGATTCACGGAGGAATGCTGGCTTTTATCATTTCATTTATTGTGATTTTCATTTTAATGTTGGTTTATTATAACACTGCCGGATGGATCGCCAACATTGCATTAATATTAAACCTGCTTTTTACAATAGGTATTTTGAGCGCTTTGGGAGCAACTTTAACTGCAGCAGGTATTGCAGGTTTAGTACTTACCATCGGGATGGCGGTAGATACCAACGTAATTATTTTTGAAAGGATTAAAGAAGAGCTTGCACGCGGAAAAAGCCACCAACTTGCGGTTAAAGATGGTTATAACCGGTCGTATGCACCCGTAATTGATGCGCACGTTACCGTGTTCTTAACTGCAGCAATTTTATTTTATTTTGGTTTAGGCCCGGTACTCGGTTTTGCAACTACCCAAATGTTAGGTATTTCACTTTCCCTATTTTGTGGAATTTTAATTTCAAGATTGGTTACTGATTTCTGGATGACGAAAGAAAGGCACTTTAAATATTTCACTAACTTTTCAAAGAAAATATTCCAGCACGCGAGTTATAAATTCATTGAATACCGCAAAGTGGCTTATGGTATTTCTGTCGTTGTTTTAATCTTAGGTGTTGGTTCGTTTATTAATGGTTTTGAAAAGGGAGTTGAGTTCAAAGGCGGAAGAAGTTACACCGTACAGTTTGACCATAACGTAAATATTGATGCGATCCGTAACCCTTTACACACTGCTTTCGATGGAGATTTTCCTGTAATTAAAACAGTGGGTGATGAAAGGCACCTTGAGATTACAACATCTTACCTAAAAGGAGTAAATAATGCGGATAGCGCAGTGGAAACAAGATTGTTCCAAGGCCTTAAAAGCCAGTTTCCTTCCACACTAACTGAGGTTGAATTTTCAAAAAATAACATCCAGGGCCATCAGGTAGTTCAGCCGGTAATTTCTAAAGATTTGGAAAGAGGCGCTATCAAAGCGGTTATTTTCGCAATTATAGCTATCATTGTCTACATCTTCCTCCGTTTCCGTGATTGGCGGTATTCTGTGGGAACTATCATTTCATTGCTGCATGACGTATTTGTAGCGCTGATTATTTTCTCGTTCTTCAAAAATATTGTTCCGTTCCCATTACAGATTGACCAACATTTTATTGCGGCAATTTTGACGGTCGTCGGATTCTCTATGAATGATACGGTAATCGTATTTGACCGAATACGAGAGGATAGCCACAATATGCCAGGCGCTTCGAAAGCAACCATTATCAACAAGGCGATTAATGATACGCTAAGCCGTACTATTATGACGTCCGTTACAGTATTCCTTACTTTGCTGGCTTTGTTTATTTTTGGTGGTGAAGTAACACGTGGATTTTCTTTTTGTATGCTGATAGGCGTTATCACCGGAACTTATTCTTCTATTTTTGTAGCAGCTCCTATTTTAATTGAGTTTTCAAAAGACAAACCATTAGGAACAGCACGCATAAAATCAGAGAAAAAGAAAGCACCAAAAGCAAAATTGGTCCATTCAAAATAGTTCAGAAAAATTATAAATTTCAAAAACCGGCAACATTAATTGCCGGTTTTTTTATGCACTTATTGGAAATAAGAATTCCTGTTATTTGTTTGTTTACTGCACTTTGTAAACTAATTTTTTTGGGGATTAGAACTTTTTTATTCATTCTTTATTTTGTCACATTTAATCGGTGAATAATCAGTTTTTAATTGGCCGTTTAAGATAATCTTATCAAAATAACATTTCACACCAGTGGCAATATTCATGTCCTCAATATTTTGGATATGAAAATGCAAATGAGGCTCTGAAGAATTTCCTGAATTTCCACATAAGCCTAACTTTTGACCTTCCTTTATCTTCTGTCCCTCTTTTACATCTACTGAATGATTTTTAAAATGAGCAAAAACCAAAAATTCATTATTATTGGTTTTTAGAATAACTGAATTGCCGCTAAGATAGATTGGGTTTAAAATACCGGTTTCATTATCTTTCACTCCATCAACTGCTAATACAATTTCACCATCACAGGGTGCAAAAATGGGCTGGTCAAAAGCATAATAATCTTCATTGTTTTCTCCATTATTTTTATGAGAACTGCCTGTGCTGTCTGTTATCAGAATATCAAAAGCGTTTTTTTGAGCTATGTTTTCTATGTGATAATTTAGTTCTTTTGAATCCCCGCCCCACAGCACCGTCCATTCACCCTTAAAAGGTAATTTTAATTTTGTGATATTTCTCTTCATTACCGGTAAACTATTATCTGTATACGATTTCACGAATAAGCCATTGATTTTTTCGTTACTGTTTATGGAAATATCTACCCTCAACAATGCTTTTTCAAAAACCGTTTTATAAGAAGCGTAAGTTCCGTTTACATACTTTTCAAATATTCTTTTTTTTATTTGACCGGCATTTGATTTTAAGTTCAAAAAAAAATATTTTGTTTTTTCTATTGGCAAAACATTTTGCATTTCGATTGAAAGCATTTCAAAAATGCTGTCATATTTTTCAACATTGTAAAAGCTCTCAAATTGATTAGCTACTTTTTTATTGGTTTCGTTTTCTCTTTGTCCAAATGTATTATTCATTTTTAAAATGCTATAATTAAAAAAAAGTTTGCCAGAAAGTTTAAAAAAATTTAGTACTGAAACTTCCAAATACTATCATTAAATTTTTAAATGAAATAGAAGCCAAAACTGATGTGTATGTATTTAAACTTAAAACAAAATACCACAAAAAAGAGAATTTAAAAAGTTCAATTCATCCTGCCTTTGGATTTCTTTAATGTTTTCTTAAATTGAGGTAATCAATATAATATACCACTTTAAGGCTTATATCATTTGAATGAGGGCTTTGTAAAACCTGGTCGAAATTTTTAAAATAAGTACGGTATTCATTTTCATCTAAATAAACATCAGAACCTAAAGCGTTTTTCCATGAAAGCGTAATACGGCTGCCAGGTAAAAAATCCCATGTGTAAAACATATCTACATTAAATGTATTGTAATTAAAATCATGCCCCGGCGAATAAATCCGTTCTGTCCAATAACCATCCTCTTTTACATTATAAAAATGATGATAAATTACATTACTCCAATAATGCCTTAAGCGAATTGTAAAATTCATGAGTGGATTAATTGTGTACGCTGCGCCAATAATTGAGTAATCAGTTTTTACTGTTCTTTGTCCCAAAATCGGCGCCGGGAAAAGGCCAGTATTCGTATAAGCATAACCGTAATTAGCCTGGTCTTTTTCCAAATGCCCTTCGGCGTTCATCTGGAAACGCTCATTAAACTTATAGGTTGCGCCCAAAGTAAGTCCATAATATGGCGCATCCGGAAGGGAAGTAATACCACTTTCAGCTGTATAATCTATAAATAATTTTTTTCTGGAATCAGTGCTTCCGGTTATATTTAAAAAGTATTGCGCAGGCCGTTTTAATACTCTTCCGGGTGTCCGCAATTCAAAAAAATCATTGGACCGAAAAGGGGCTACCTGGAAAGTTGCCAATACATTTGAAAAGTCTTTCATCAAAAGAAAAGCTGTTGCATTAACAACAAAATTCTGCCATTCAAAAGGTTTGTATAAATATTGATTGGTAGCGCCTAAAGTATACCGCTGGTTTAGAAAATGTTTGGTTGGCTTATAAATTACATAACTCCCATTACCGGTATAACTAAACTGGTTATTGTTTTGCAAAAAACCAAGGTCATTGGGGTCATAAGTATCAGACATTGCGTTAGCGCTAAAAAGATATTGAAATTTTCCGCTTACTTTTTGAAATTTTGCATCCGCCTGGTAGCCGTCGTAATTAGCAAGTTTACCCCAAATGGTACTGTAAATTCCATCAAGTATTAAATTATGAAGATTTTTTCCGTCAAATAAAGAAAGGTCAAGAGCCGTAACATTAGCATTACGGCTGTTTCCATTTCTCAAAACATTCGTGTTGGTAAAAGTTACAGAAGACCTATGTTTCAAAGCCTGGTCAAGAACAATTATGTTATAATTGGTTAAAGGTTCTGTTTGAATATGAATGACTGAATCAGTTGATTTATCAAGTATCTCAGCATTCATATTTGAAGTTAAAGCATTGAAAATACCAATACCAAGGTTGCCTTTGGTGCGGCCTGAAAATTTTGTGCCATTAATCAACCGGGTGATTCCCGGGTTTTTTTCAATCTCGTAATTGGGATTAGAAGCGGCTTTTGTCAATACACCATAAGAACCCGAAGGCGCAGCGCCTATTCTTCTTGAATAAAAAATACCTGCTTTATTAAACAATTCAGTCCCTTCTGTAAAAAAAGGGCGAAAGTCTTCAAACTTAATATCAAAAGGGCTCAGGTTCAAAACAAGATTATCTGACTGAACTTGTGCAAAATCAGGGATCAAAGTAAGATCGAGTGTAAAGCTTTCATTGATGCCGTATTTTACATCCATTCCCCCGCTTTTTAAAAATTCCGTAACTTTTTTATTTCCGACTGGGGAAATATTTAAGCCACCGGAAATATAAGGCAAAAAAGAAAGCCTGATAGGAGGATGTATATTTTGCAAGCCTACCCATTCGCCCCATTTATTCATAGTCCCTCCTACTTTCGGGTCATCAGGGCTCCATGTAGAAACTTCATTATTTACCCTTCTAAATCTTGTAAATTGAATTCCCCACGTTTGCAACTTAGCTGGGGAAAAGCGAATTGCACTAAATGGAATTTTCATTTCCGCTATCCATCCATTTTTTTTTATACTCACCTTGCTTTCCCAAACAGCATCCCATGTATTGTCTTCTATTGTCGAAATTTTGGCATCCTGTTGCACACCTGCTGCAGATACATAAAAAGCAAAAGCATTTTGCTTATCGTTATAGGTATCCAGTCCAATTCCGAAAACATCCACATCGGTAAAGTCAAGCCCATCCCTCGCAGTCAACTGCGTTTTAATATTTTTTGGGTCTTCGAGCATGTATGCCAAAACGTAAATCGCAGTATTATCATAGGCTACTTTTACATGAGTTTCATCAGCGCTTTTGCCAAAAACAGGAGATGAAGTTACAAAACCTGAAACGTATGGAATATTTTGCCAGGGAATGGCATCACCTGTTCCATCAATTTTTATTGATTGATTGATTTTTACAGCATTTATTGATTTTGCTTGAGAAAAAGAAGCGATGCAGAAAAAGAAAAATAAGAATAAGCTTAGCAAGAGTTTACTCATCATGTTAGTTATGCGGGCAAAGATAATTTTTTTTGATTAAGAAAAAAATGAGAGTTTATTATTGATAAACATCAATTTTTATGGCTAAATCGACCGCCTTTTTAATTCTTTTCTAATTAATAGTAATTCCCTTCCTGTCTGCCCATTCACAGATGAATTTTCCTGGGCACGGCGCATTAGGTAAGGTATCACATCTTTTAAAGGCCCAAATGGTACGTATTTGCTTACGTTGCAGCCCGCATCGGCAAGGTTAAAAGTAATATTATCGCTCATCCCATATAATTGAGAAAAGTGAATACGGTTGTCATTTAGTTTCAAACCATATTTTTCCATAAAATGAGTTGCCTGCAAATTGCTGTATTCATTATGAGAACCGATCACAACATGTATTTTGTTTTCGGGATTGATACAAAACTGAACAGCTGCATTAAATTCATCATCGGTTTCCGGTTTGGTATTATTTATAGGGGAAGGGTAACTCATTTCTTCTGCACGTTTTCTTTCCTTTTCCATGTAGGCACCACGAACCAATTTTAATGCCGGGATAAAATTATTTTTATTCGCAAAACCGCAGCAATCCTTTACATATTGTAACCTGTCTTTTCTATAAAGTTGGGCTGTATTATAAACGATCGCATTTTCAATATTGAAGCGTTGCATCATTTGTATAGCAACAGCATCCACTGAATCCTGTATCCAGCTTTCTTCTGCATCTATTAAAACGCCAACATTGCTCTGAGAAGCCAGTTGGCAAATTGTAAATAAACGATTTACAACTCTCTCCCACTCTGCTTTTTCATCTGCTTCTAATTTTCCTAAAGGAATTTTCCCCTTGATAATTTCTTCATAATCTGAAAAACTATCTATTTTTTCTAATAACCCAAACCTTGCAAAACCGGTAAGTTTTACGCTGATAAATGGAATATTTGGTTGCTGTGATGCATAACGGATAACTGTCAAAAATTCCTGAACTGCATGATCAAAATTAGCTTCCCCTTCTTTCCCTTCCACGCCATAATCTAAAATTACTTTCACATTAAATTTGGCCAGATTCTCTACTGTAGCAGAAGTTTTTTCTAAAGTTTCCCCTCCAACAAACTGGCTGAAAATGGTTTTTTTAATCAATCCTTTTATAGGTAAACCTATTTTTAAACCAATAGGTGTGAACCATAAACCCAATTTTACCAGCCAGTATTTTGCCATTGATTCAAAAATAAATCTTGCATTTTTTAGTTGCTTATCCGTCCTGGAGGCAAAAGCTGTTTTAGTGTTATCAAAAGAAATCTGATTCATATTAAAGTTCGAAATTCTGTTTTAAGAAATGAACCACCAAATCTAATTAATTCGAAAATAAGAAAATTGAAAAATATGAAAATGGACGGAAGGTTTTCTCATTTTCACACTGGCACATTTTCACATTTTCACATTAAAACTATCTTTGCAAAAAAAAATTGAAAATGATTGTAAAAAAACCTTCGGATAGTTTGATCGTGATGACAGAACTTGTTTTACCAAATGATACTAACTTATTTGAAAATTTAATGGGAGGCAGGTTAATGTATTGGATGGATATTGCCGCAGCACTTTCCGGAAGCAAACATTGTAGCGCTCCAGTAGTTACGGCTTCAGTAGATAATATTTCTTTTACCAACCCGATAAAGCTGGGAAATGTGGTGCATATTCAAGCAAAAGTTACCCGGACTTTTAATACAAGCATGGAAATTTACCTAAAAGTTTGGGGTGAAGATATTATACAACAATATAAGTATGACAGCAATGAAGCTTATTATACTTTCGTAGCAATCGATCCGAATGGCAAACCGCGGGCTGTGCCTAAAATTGAACCCGAATCCGCACATGAAATTGAACTTTTTGAAGGAGCTTTACGCCGCCGTCAACTAAGGTTAATTCTCGGTGGCAAAATGAAACCCGGTGATGCGTCGGAACTAAAAGCACTTTTTATTTAAACTATAAAAAGTATTCGCTTGATTAGGGGAAAATAAGAATCTTCAAAATTTGTTCGTTTACTGTAATTGGCTTTCAGATTAAATATTCAGGAAAAAGCCACGCCAAAAAACATTTACTTCAGCCAGTTATTTTTATGAGCCATGCTAATTGCTTCGGCTTTTGAACGAATATGCAACTTGTCATAAATGTTTGAAATATGCTTTCTTACCGTTAAAACACTTAACTCAAGTTTTACCGCTATTCGTTTAGCGTCCCAACCATTTACCATGTATTGCAAAACCTCTTTCTCGCGAGCAGTAATGGAAGATGGGATTAACCCTTGCTGATCTTTAGATATCTCTGGCACTTTATTTAATAATTGCAATGTTTTTCTGGCAATTACCGGGCTCATCGGTGCTCCGCCAAATTCCAAAACATTCGTGACTGCTTCCTTAAGCACCTGATGGCTTTCATGTTTCAAAAGGTAACCGCAAGCTCCCGCTTTGATTATCTCAAAAATTTTTTCTTCATCATCAAAAACAGTTAATGCAATAAAATAGATTTGTGGATAAATGCTTTTGGCTATTGCAATAGTCTGAATTCCGTTTACTCCGGGCATTTCTATGTCCATGAAAATTACCTGGGGAAGCATATTTTCCTTGAGCAAGCTAAGTTTTTCCAAACAGTCCTCACTATTTTCAGCAGAGAAAACAATCTTCCATTCATTGATCATTTCTGCTTTTTGAAAAAAACTTTTTCTGCTTACAAGGTTATCTTCTACCAATGCAATTCTTATGTATTCATGTTCCTGCATTTTACAAAGTTTACCAATTCTAGATTTAAAATAAATGCCTAATTTGTAGTAGAAGATATTAGGGGGCTCGAAATAATTACTTTAGTTCCGCATTCTTTTGTGTTTTCCCAAACCACATTCCACCCGGATTCCTTTGCTCTTAATTTCAGATTATTGATCCCATTTCCATTCAAGTTGGGCGCATCCATTCCTTTGCCATCATCAATTATTTGTATTTGCATAATTGTGCTGTTGCTTAAAATTACAATCGTAATGTGATGGCATTTGCTATGCTTCAGCGAATTGTTCAGCGCTTCCTGCATCATCCGAAAAAGATGAAGGGCCTGGAATGGAGAAAGTGAAATGTCTTCCTCAATCTGCTCTTCTACAGAAATAGTAATTTCAGGATAAGCATATTCTAATTTTTGCACAAATAATTTAAAGCGGTCGCTGATGCTGGTAAGCGATAAAGATTTTTTATTCAAAGCCCAGATAGAATCATTTAACTGCATTATCATACTTTGAATATTTTCTTTTAGCTGAAATAATATTTTATTACTCTGTTCATCTTTTGGCTGAATCGTCATAAGCGAAGACGAAGCAGCGGCAGCGTACACGCCAATATTATCATGAAGGTCTGCAGATATTCTTTTCCTCTCAGCTTCTTCGGCGGCGGCGATGGCAATTATTTCTTTTAGTTTTTGTTCCTTTTGTTTTCTATGATAATACCAGTATATAAATAAGATACTTATTAAAAGCAATCCGGTAAGCATGGAAATAGCATAAACTGTGTTTTTCTTGGCGGCAATATCCAGTTTCTGGCTTATGATAATATTTGCCTTTTTTTGGTCATCATATTTTGCATTGAGTTCTGCAAGGTCGCGTTCCGAATTTTTTTTATATAGCGTATCTTTCAGGCTGATCAGGGTATTGAGTGTATTTGCATAATTTTCATATTGATGAGCGGCTTTATAACATTGGCCCAATGCTTCGTAGAGGTCCAAAATACTATAAGCGTTACCTCTTTGTACTATTGCGATTCCGTTTTTACATAATTCAATTCCCTTTTCGGGTTGGCCTGCATCAATATAATAAAAGCACAATGGGGATATACTATTCAGCATGCTCAAAGTATCATGCAACAAATCGTAAATGCCCTTTGCTTCCTTCACATATTTGCCCTCTTCCTGCGCAGTAGCCGGGTTTCCAATGGCTCCAGCCTTTACATTAAGTGCACGCGCAAGCATCGCCAGGTTTTCATATTTTCTGCTATCGCTAATGGCCCTATCAAGGTTAAAAATTGATTTCACCGAATCAGCAATAATATCATTCCGATTTATATCTACTGATTGTTTCCAGTTGTACATCATTCCTGTCAAAATATAAACCCCAAATTCATTTTTTATTTTTTCCCAATTTTTGTTATGAGTTACCTGATCTGCTTTTTGGAACCATTCCAGTGCTGTCTCAGTTTGCTCCATATTTCTATAAACAGAGCCAATAATGGTTTTTGCATAAATCTGGCTCGTGGTATCAAAGCTTTTTTCGGCTTTTGCAAGAAACTGGTATGTTTCAGCAAGTGCTTCTTTATGCCTGTTGCTTTTCATGATCATGTAACATTTCTGCATCTCCACTTTTGCATAAAGATTTTCATTCTTTACATAGTTTATATTCTTAAGGTCCGCATTACAGATTTTTAAGGCACTATCAAAAAGATTTTTCCTTTCCAGCCAGTTCTCATAGGCAACGTTGGCTAATATCTCATTGTCTTTTCCCCCGCTTTTCCGTGCTAATTCTTTTGAAATAATTGCATAGTGGTATAAAGTATCTATGTTAAGCGAAAAGGATTGATCGCACAAAGCAATTGCTGCATCTACCTTCTGCTCATTATTTTCGGCTTTATTAAAAGTGGATTTTAATATGTCAATTTTGTTTGTTTGAGCATAAATATTTTGAATGCTTTGAAGCATCAAACACAAAAAGAATAAGCGAAAATACCTGTGAAGAAGCATATTTTTTGGTTACTATAATAACAACGTAAATGTAACGATTTGTTATTTCGAATATTTCATGCGGGATAAATATATTAATGCCTTCTATTTAACGTACAATATGATTTTTACGATGTATCCTTAACTGAATAATGGCACTGAAGTTTGACTGTCAATCGCCAAAAAACCGGGTCTTTTTATGCTGTTTGTAATTTGTATTTCTATTGATATTAGCAGTAAACCGATAAATAATCAAGATTCTCATTTTGCCAATTTAATCTTATAAAAAATTTTAAGCGCTCAATCCAGGCGTTGCATGGTGCTTCCCGAGCATCATAAATTTTCTACTTTGCTCAATAGAATCCATTACTTTTTCCAAAATTTCTTCTACACTTTCTTCATAAGTTAATTGCAATGGTTCTTTAAACCGAACCGACAGTAGTGTTCCTTTCTTTTTAAATTTCAACCCTCTTTTATTAAACGCCCGCCAAAAACCATTTATTATAACCGGCACAACAATGGGTTTGTAGTGTTTAATAATAAATGCGGTTCCTTTTCTTCCAGGGGCAAATGGCTTGGTGGTTCCCTGCGGAAAAGTAATTACCCAATTATTTTCCAATGCGTTTGATATTTTTCTTGTGTCACCCGGGTCAAGGCCACGCCTTACTTCATTACCGTCTTTCTTCCAGGTGCGTTTTACCGTAATTGCTCCACCCCATCTAAAAAACCGGCTTACCAAAGTACTTTTCATAGTTTCGGAAGCTGCAACAAAATATACCCGCGTAAATGGATTTAATAAATAAAATGGAATACCCAGTTTATTTTTCCTGCGCCATTTTACCGCGCAGAAAATATGAATTAATGTAATTACATCTGCAAAATAGGTTTGGTGATTGCTTACAAACAATACATTTTTTTTGGGAAGATCCTTGATATTTTCTGTGCCGCTTATTTTTAATTTATTGATAATCGCAACACCGGGGTAACTAAAAACTCCGATAATAAAATAGACCAGGGATTTGAAAAAATGAGTTTCTTGCAGTCTTTTTAACCAACGCTTCATTCAATTTTATTTAATAAGTAATCGCTTGCAATTTAAGAATTAGATGTTAATGTATAAATGAATTTATTGGAATGAATTAGCTATTACACTCATATGGATATTATAGCGTATTTTATTACCTTTGCACTCCCAAATAAAAAAATTTGGGCGAAAAGAAATGATAGAAATTTATTTATAACCAAAAATGCTGATAAGCAGGATCTTTAAAAAGATACAGCAATAACAAAATTACCCGCTTCTATATAATGGATACAGAAAATAAAGAAACGAATTCTGAAGAACAGGAAATCTCAACAGAAAACCGTCCCCAGGGAGGCATTGAAGGAGTTCCTTTTCCGGATTTCCCGGATGTAGAATCTACACAGGCAGCTACAGAACCTCAGCCTACAGAAGTGGAAATTCATGAAGAAGCACTTTCTTCAGCTCATGATGATTTTGACTGGAGCATTGACAAAAGGAATGTAACTGTTTACAACAATTCTGAAAGAGAAAAGTATGACGAGGTTTATGATAAAACCTTTAAACAGATTAACGACAATGAAATGGTTACCGGAACTGTAGTTGCGATGACCAAAACAGATGTTGTAATCAATATTGGATTTAAAAGTGATGGATTAGTAGGTTTAAACGAATTCCGTGACATCCCCGATTTAAAAGTTGGCGACGAAGTGGAAGTGATGGTTGCAGAAAAAGAAGACAAAGATGGCAATTTGCATTTAAGCCGTAAACAAGCCCGTACCACCCGTGCATGGGAAAAGATTGTTGACATGCACAAAACCGGTGAGATCGTTACAGGCCTTGTTACCAGCAAAACAAAAGGTGGCCTTATCGTGGATGTGTTTGGAATGGAAACTTTCCTTCCAGGTTCACAAATTGATGTGAAACCAGTTACCGATTACGACCAGTTTGTTGGAAAAACAATGGAATTTAAAGTGGTGAAAATTAATGAAGCCATTAAGAATGCAGTTGTTTCCCACAAGGCACTTATTGAAAGTGATATCGAACAACAGCGTGCTGAAATTATCGGTAAACTGGAAAAAGGGCAGGTATTGGAAGGAACTATTAAAAACATCACAGACTTTGGTGCATTCCTTGACCTTGGCGGCTTAGACGGATTATTATATATCACAGATATCAGCTGGGGCCGTATCAATCATCCGAGTGAAGTTTTGAAACTGGATCAAAAACTAAATGTAGTTGTTCTTGATTTCGATGATGATAAAAAACGCATCAGCCTTGGCTTAAAACAATTAACTCCTCATCCTTGGGATACTTTACCAGAAAATATTAAAGAAGGTGAAATTGTAAAAGGTAAAGTGGTTAATATAGAAGATTACGGCGCATTCCTGGAAATTTATCCTGGTGTGGAAGGATTGGTTCACGTTAGCGAAATTACCTGGGCTAACACTCCAATTAATGCAAAAGAATTCTTCAAACTGGGCGATGAATACGAATCAAAAGTAGTCACGCTGAGCAAAGAAGACCGTAAGATGAGCCTTTCTATCAAACAAATGACAGAAGACCCATGGAACACCATCGAAACTCAATACCCTGAAGGAAGCAAGCATAAAGGCTTGGTAAAAAATATTACTCCTTACGGTGTATTTGTTGAGCTTTCTCCCGGCATTGGCGGCATGATTCACATCAGCGACCTTAGCTGGCTGAAACGTTTTAATAACCCTAATGAATACACGAAAGTCGGTGAAAGTATTGATGTCATTATCATGAGCATTGATAAAGAAAATCGTAAGCTTCAATTAGGCCATAAACAAATCGAAGAAGACCCTTGGAATTCTTTGGAAGAAACTTTCCCCGTTGGAAGCATTCATGAAGGAACAGTAACCCGCCGCGATGACAAAGGTGCTACAGTACAACTTCCTTATGGATTGGAAGGTTTTGCTCCTGCACGCCATCTTCGCCGCGAAGATGATAAAGTAATCGGCATAGATGAAATTGCACCATTTATGGTGATTGAATTTGATCGAAACGATAAAAAAATCATTCTAAGCCATAGCCGCATTTGGGAAAAAGAAAAAGCAGATGAGAAAAATGCGCAGATGAATGAAAAAAGGGCCGAGGCAGAAAATACAAAAAAAGTAGTAAAGAATATTCAAAGTAAAGTTGAAAAAACTACTTTAGGCGACTTGGGTGTTTTAGCAGACTTGAAAAAGAAAATGGACAACAAAAGTGAAGTGACAGCCCAACCAGAAGAAGTGACAGCCCAACCAGAAGAAGTGACAGCAAAAACTGAAGAACCCACAGTAGAAGCACCGGTTGCTAAAAAAGCGCCTGCAAAAAAGAAGAAAGTTGCAGAAGAAAAAGTTGATGAGGAAAAACCTGAAGCAGAAATAAACACTGAAGCTAATGTAGCTGAAACTCCTGCAGCACCTGTAATTGAGCCACAACAAATGGAGGCTAAAGCAGAACCTGCTCCGAAGAAAGCTAAATCAAAAGAAGCAAAATCGGAAAAAGTAGAAGATGTAGCAAGTGATGATGTTAATGCTGAAAAAGAAGAAACCGCATCCGAAGGCGATGAAGCATAATTAGTTTCGCATTTAATTTTAAAATCCCGGTGTTTTTACACACCGGGATTTTTTTGTTTTGGAATATTTAAAATGATTAGGATTCAACTTAGATAAATGGAAAACAAATTATTTTCAGTTTCACATAAAATCCTTTCCTCTTAATTTAAGTTAAGGCAATTTAACTGAACAGAATTATCAAAATGCTGTACATAGTAAAGCAACAAATATGGAAGAACTTTATTCTGGTATTTCAAACTTTTGTTCCGCTAAAAAATATTAAAAACAGCTTCTTAATGGAGCGAATAATAAATCAATAAATACTCATCGCAACTGGCTGTTCCTGATTTTTTATAAAGTTGATCTTACCGTCATTTTCAAGTGTAATGCATGAGTTGAAATCTTCCAGGATTTCCAGTTTGTGTTGCTCATGTGCATTGATTAATAAAGTATCGCCCTGGCAAATCTCAACGATTCTGTCTGAAAAAGTAATTCTTCCTTTTCCTTTTTTACAAATTAAAAATGCATCAGAAGTTGCTTCGTGTAATGGCATTTTTTCGCCAATGTTCAAAGTTACATCCAGTACTTTATATTTATCGCAACTATAGGCTTCTTTCATTTCCATAATTAAAATTTTAGAATTCAAAGTTAGGGAAACAAGATTTAATAAAAGTATTTGTTTACTTTTATTTAGTGCAAAAGCTTACGAAATCCGAAATATTATTTCAGTATATAGAAAATGATAAGCCAACAGATAAATAGCTTAGAGAGAGTGTCCAATAATTTACATTTGAGAAACAACAGTAAGCAAACAATTAATCAAGATTCTTATTTTGTAAGTGCAATTTGATTTGCTGCAATCCATCCACTCGTCCAGGCGTGCTGAAAATTATACCCGCCGGTAATTCCATCCACATTTAATATTTCTCCTGCAAAAAAGAGGTTTGGGACAATCTTACTTTCCATAGTTGCTGCATTTATTTCGTTCAGCTTTATTCCGCCGGCAGTAACAAACTCATCCTTAAACGTAGTTTTCCCTTTTACATGGAATTGCTGCGCACAAAGTTGCTTTGCTAATTGGTTTTGTTGTTTTGCAGGAAAGTCAGCCCAACGTATTTCCAAATTAATTCCACATTGTAGTAAAAGATATTCCCACAAACGTTGTGGAAGATTGAATGGGTTTTTATTGCTAATTTTTTTTGAAGCGGATTCATGCCTTACAATTTTTAATTTTTCCAAAACAGAATTTTCATGATAATCAGCAATCCAATTAATGGAAATAGAAAAATCATAACTTCTTTTTGAAAGTTCTTTGGCAGCAAAAGAAGATAATTTCAAGATAGCAGGGCCGCTAAAACCCCAATGAGTAATTAGCAAAGGGCCCTTTTCAGAAAATTTGGTTTCATTAATTTTTACCAGCACATTTTCAACAGAAATTCCCATTAAACCAGAAATAGGATTTTGGGGAATATTGAATGTAAACAGCGATGGAACAGGGCTTTCAAAAGAATGGCCCAAATCTGATAACCAAATGTATTGGGCTGTTTTGGGAAAACCTCCACATGCTATACAAACAAAATCGGCCTCTAACATAGTTCCATCCTTTGAGGCTAATTGAAATATATTTTTATTTGCATTGACAGGTTTTTTAATCTTTTCTATTTCCCTGTTCAACAAAATTTCAACACCATATTTATTGGCTTCGTGCAAAAGGCAATTGACAATGGTTTCAGAAGTATTACTTTCAGGAAACATTCTTCCGTCTGCCTCGGTTTTTAACTTTACATCTCTTTTATCAAACCATGAAATTGTATCAGTTGTAAAGAAATGATGAAATGCCTGCTTTAAAAATTTTTCGCCACGCGGATATTTCTTTATCATCTCTGCAATACTAAAACAGGAATGAGTAACATTACAACGCCCGCCGCCACTAACTCTCACTTTACTCAGTAACTTTCCTGATTTCTCAATTAAGGTTACTTTTAGTCCAGAATTTTGGGCTGCTGCATTTACCGCGCAAAAAAAACCAGCCGCTCCGCCACCAATAACTATTAATTTTTTTTGGTTCATGATTTCTCAATAAATAAAACGGAAAAAATTATTTTATTATTTTTTCAATGTGAGTTAAACGGCCATCTTTTGTAACCCCTTCAATAATTACTCTGAATGCATCAGTAAAATCGTTATTGAAAAAAGTAACATTCACTTTATTTTGGCCAGGAGCAGTAGTAAGTGAAGGATTCCAAAACAAAGTAGTACGTAAATCTTTTTTAGAATCGTCAGTTGATGTATCATAATCCGGAGAATAAAATTCCCGTACAACCGTGTATCCATTTACCAGGTTATTATCCAAACCTTTTACGGAAGAAAGAGATTCGCCATCTTTTCCCATCTTAGTGTAAATGACAATAGCGCCGCCATCTCCACTACCAACTCCTCCCACAAAACCAGGCCGAAAAACCTTTATATACGCCACATTGGCTACAGGTATACTTGAAATCTCATCATAAGAAGTTGCCATCTCATTAAGGTAAATAGCTGGCCCATTTTCACCAGCCCTGTTGCGCATCCACAAAAATTTCTTTGCCTGGTTATCAAAAAGCAAAGAAGTTACTTTCCCTTGAATATAACTTACAATGTCAGTATAGCTTGTGGACAAAGGGTCATCCAGTAAATCCAATTCTGTAGCGTTTGCATTCTTAAAAAGCCCGGATGTATATTTATCATTTATCATCTGGATATTTGATTTTATTTTCGATTGGATATTTATATTTTCCAAAACTTTTCCTTTAAAATAATGCAATTGTTCCTGTTCCTCTTTGCTCAGTTGCAATTGATAATTATTTTTAGAATTGTCCGAAAAATGAGAATTGCTAAAGGAGGAAAGGCTAAAATAATTTGAAAAAGGTGGAAGAACATCTGGCATAAACCTGACTGAAATATTTTTCATTGATTTTTTATTTGCGAAACCATAAAATATATGAGCTGTGTCAAATAGAATTAAAGAAGGGTCATTAAAATAGCCATTATTATCAACTGGAACCGTAAATGTTTGTGTACCCGAATTCTTTTGTGTAAGCATCAAAATTATGTCGCCTGCATTTTGTATTTGAGAAGGTGTAGCTCCTAAAATTTTACCTGACAAAGAAAGGTAAGAAGTATCTTTTGGATATTTAATCTCAGCGGTTTTCCCCTGAATTATTTTTTGCCAGTCGAACCTTCGCCAGCCATGGGTAAGCATCACAAGGTCTAATTGTTGAGAAATAGAATCACTATTATTTAAAAAATAATAGGCAGGATCATTAATTTTACCTTTTAAATCGCTGGTTAATAACAGATGTGAAATGATATTATCGTTATCATCTGATTCCAGCTTTTCGTCAGTTACTGAAACAGAAAGATTTGCTGAAATGCCATCCGGAACAGAAATTTGAAGATTATTTTTTGCCCGTTTTCCCAGGCCTGAATCCAGCACATTTATTGCCGGGTGGAAAAGATAATCATCATTATTGATGTAAGTAATCCTTTCAGCAAGGGGTTTCCATTGCTGGTCAAAAACAGTAATAGTTAAAATGCCGCCTGGCAAAGATTCCGTTGGAATCGTCCCTTCACCTTTTCCGTTTTCCAGTGTTTCATCCAGGTTAAATACCATCTGTTGATACATGGTTCCCAAAATATGAATTGCTGTCAAAGTTGCAATAGTAGAAGGAGCAGCATTAACAGAGAATACCCTGTTACTACCGGCAATGGTTACACGCAAACCAATTCCAGAATTTTTAATTTCAGGTAAAAGTGTTGTATGAGAATTTCCGCTCTCATCTTCCCAATAAGCAGAAAAAGTTTGGCCTTGCTGTGGGAAAATAAAAAAATACCCCATACCATCATGGATTATTTTAAGGCTGTCTATTTCTGAACCCTCATTATTTTTGATCACTCCTTTTATTTGAATTGGGCGCCCATATTGATCATTTGCTTTAAAAGCGATTTTATTGGTAATGCCGCTGATAGCATCTCCACCTTCTGGAAAGAAATGCAATTCAGGGATTATATTGATTTTTGATTTCTTTTCTTTTTGATCTGGAATAATTTTTAAATCATGATTGTACAAAAAAGCTGTATCAAAATTCAACATCCATTTTGTATAAGCTTTTACATGAACAAAGCGCCCGGTATAATTTAAAGGAATATCAAACTGCCCAAAAGTAGCAGCATCCTCAACAGCACAAACACTGTGTAATAAAATATTTCCATTCTCTCCTATCCAGTCAACATAAACAGTTTTGCTTTCGTCATCCGGAAGCATTCCTTTCATGATATAATCTTTAAACCAAATAGTTTCGCCCGGAACGTAAGCAGATTTATCATATTGGAGATACATTTTTTGCTCCCCCAAATTTGTTGCATATTTCGATAAAGCAGAATCAATACTTTGAGCAGAGGCACTCATGATGGAGAAAAACAAAACTGCAACATAGCCCAGTTGTTTCATTCAAATTAAATTTTTAAATTTGAATTAAAGGTAAAGGATAACAACTTTTAAAATAAAATTAAGGCCAATTTATGACTTATTAAAAGCCAGTAAACCAATAAATAAAGAAGATTTTTATTTTGATTTAATAATCAGAATACAAATTGGGATTTGCTTTTTCTGCTGCTTCAATTGAAGAAAAAGTAGAGAGAATATCAGCTTTATTCTTTCTGACGCAAATTGTGTGTTCATAATGGGCGGCAGGTTTTCCGTCTGCTGAACGTACTGTCCAGCCATCTTTATCATTATAAACTTCTTTGCCGCCAAGATTGATCATTGGTTCGATAGCAATAACTAACCCATCTTTCAATTTAATCCCTTTGCCTCTTTTCCCATAATTAGGCACTTGCGGGTCTTCGTGTAATTCTTTCCCAAGCCCGTGCCCTACTAATTCACGGACAACACCATAGCCATGTTTTCTTTCTGTATAATCCTGGATTGCAAAAGCGATATCACCAATACGGTTACCAACAATTGCTTTTTCAATACCCAAATAAAGCGAATCCTTTGTAACCCGAAGTAATTGCTTGACTTCATTAGAAATTTCACCCAAGGCAAAAGTATAAGCACTATCGCCATGGAAACCATTTTTAAGGGCACCACAATCTATAGAAACAACATCCCCGTTTTTTAATGGGTCAGTTGTTGGGAAACCATGGACTACGGCGTCATTTACTGAAATGCAGCATGCAAAAGGAAAACCATGATAATTTTTAAAATTAGGAACTGCTCCATGATCTGTGATATATTTATCTGCAATATCATTCAGTTCCATAGTAGAAATACCAGGCTTAATATAAGCGGCGGCGTGAGCAATGCTGTCGTTTACGAGTATGCAACTTTGCCTGATTAGCTCTACTTCCGAATTTGATTTATAATGAATCATCTATTTTATATTTAAAAAACCCCGGCATTATTTGACCAGGGTTTCAAAAATTTTTATCAGTAAGGAATTAGATTCCCCCGGTAACACCTGGAGCAGCCGTCCTTCCCTGTATTCGGCCTCCGCTCATTAAACCATCGTACTGGCGCATTAATAACTGGGTTTCGATTTGTTGTAAAGTATCTAAAACAACCGCAACCATAATCAATAAGGATGTACCTCCATAGAATGTTGCAAATCCCTGGGTTACTCCAAATATTTGCATAATTCCCGGCAGAATACCGACAATAGCTAATAACACAGCGCCGGGCAAGGTTACACGGTCCATGATCGTTCCAATATAATCTGTAGTGGGCTGGCCTGGTTTTACTCCGGGAATAAACCCATTATTGCGTTTAAGGTCATCCGACATCTGCTTCGGATTGAAGATTAATGAAGTATAAACGAAAGTGAAACCTATGGTCATTAAACTGTAGACTATCATGTAAACTCCATTTGTCGGCGACGTAAAATAAATTGCCCAGTTTTTTCCGGTTGTTTGGAAACCAGCAAAAATCGTTGGCAAGAACATGATAGCCTGGGCAAAGATGATTGGCATTACACCAGCTGCATTCACTTTCAAAGGAAGGAATTGCCGTGCACCTCCAAATTGCCTGTTTCCAACAATTTGTTTTGCATAATTCACTGGCACTTTTCTTACACCCTGAACCAATACAATCAAGCCAAGAATAACTGCAATAAAAGCTGCAATTTCTACCAGAAATATCAATAAGCCACCACCACCGTGCGTTTGTTTTGCATAAAATTCCTGCATAAAAGATTGAGGAAGGCGGGCAAGAATACCGATCATGATAATTAATGAAGTACCGTTTCCTAAACCTTTATCTGTAATCTTTTCACCAAGCCACATTACAAACATGGTACCTGCGGTAAGAAGAAAAACAGTTGACACCCAGAAGTAGGGTTTGAAAGCTTCCAACAAAGCACCACCGCTGGAAGATTCCAGGAAACCAATATAAGCCGCGGCCTGAAAAGCCGTAACAATTACGGTAAGGTACCGGGTCCATTGATTTATTTTTTTCTGGCCACTTTCGCCTTCTTTCTGCACTTTTGCAATTTGAGGAACCAATACAGTTACTAACTGCATAAAAATGGATGCAGAGATATAAGGCATAATACCAAGGGCAAAAACTGAAGCCTTTGCAAAAGCCCCACCCACAAACGCATTTAAAAGGCCAAGCATACCACCTTGAGTACTACTTTCAAGGTTTGCCAGTTTGTTTGGGTCAATTCCGGGAAGAACAATAAAAGAGCCTACCCTGTAAACTAAAATGAGCCCTAAAGTAACCAGAATTTTAGTTCTCAGTTCTTCAATGGTCCAGATGTTTTTTAGTGTTGTGATGAATTTCTTCACAGAATTATAATGATTTAGTTATTTGCAATTAATGATTGGATTGCAAATATCAATTAATTATTTTATTATTTCCAAAGAACCTCCTGCAGATTCAATAGCTCCTTTAGCTTTTTCGCTAACTGCATTTACTTTAAATGGTATGGTTGCCTTCACCACACCATTTCCCAAAATTTTTACTCTGTCATTTTGGCCAATAAGGTTATTGATATAAAGAGTTTCAGGAGTAAATTCTTTCAGGTTATGTTTTTCAATTAACTGGTCAATTTGCCCCAGGTTAAAAACTTTATAATCTATACGGTTGTTGTTTTTGAAACCGCGTTTTGGCAACCTGCGTTGAATAGGCATCTGGCCACCTTCGTGAGCCATTTTAATTTTATAACCAGCGCGGCTTTGGCCTCCCTTATTACCTTTGGTAGAAGTTCCACCTTTACCGGAAGCTTCTCCACGGCCCAGCCTTTTAATTTTGTGAGTAGCGCCTTTTGCAGGCCTTAACGTTTCTAATTTCATTGTACTTTTTTTTACTTAACGCCCCAGGTACCCAGAGCTCGCTTTTAAATTTACTTTATTTCAAATAAAAAACCGGCTATGCCAGTTCTTCTACTTTTACCAGGTGCTCTACTTTTCTTACCATCCCAAGGATTTGTGGTGTTGCTTCCACTTCTTTAACCGCATGTAGTTTATTAAGGCCTAATGCTTTTAAAGTAAGCTTCTGCCTTTCCGGACGGTCGATGCCACTTTTTACCTGGGTAATTTTTATCTTTTTCATGATTGATAATTCTTAATGCTGAACTCTTAAATTTTATTATCCGTTAAAAACTTTCTTCAAAGAAATGTTTCTTGTCTTAGCCACGCTAGTTGGCTCTCTTAACATGGTTAATGCTTTTACAGTTGCCTTTACCACATTATGAGGATTAGCGGAACCAAGTGATTTTGCTAATACATCAGTGATACCTGCACTCTCCAAAACAGCACGCATGCTGCCTCCTGCAATTACACCGGTACCTGCAGCAGCTGGCTTGATAAGTACTTTTGCTGCTCCATCTTTACACCATTGTTCGTGCGGAATAGTTCCATGTAAAAGAGGTATCTTAATAAGGTTCTTTTTTGCATCGTCTATTCCTTTCAAAATAGCTTCCTGAACTTCTTTGGCTTTACCTAATCCGTGGCCAACGACTCCATTTTCATTTCCAACAACCACAATTGCAGAAAAGCTGAATGCCCTTCCTCCTTTTGTTGTTTTTACCACACGATTTATGGATACCACCTTCTCTTTTAATTCAAGATCAGCGCCTTTAATTCTCTGTGTATTTGATTTCAACATTATAATTGTTTATAATTTTTATTTTTAAAACTTTAGATTCAGAATGAATGGATTAAAATTCCAAACCTCCCTCTCTTGCGCCTTCAGCAACAGCTTTCACACGGCCATGGTATAGATAACCACCTCTATCAAAAATCACATTCTTTATTCCTAATTCCTGTGATTTTTTGGCAATCGCTTCGCCCACTTTTTTACTTGCTTCCACTTTATTTCCTTTTTGAGCGGCAATATCTTTTTGACGCGAAGATGCAGAAGCAATCGTGGTTCCATTAGCATCATCAATAAGCTGGCAATAAATATCTTTATTGCTTCTAAAAACACTTAGGCGTAGTTTCTGTGAGCTACCGCTTATTTTTTTACGGATACGGTACCTTATCTTTTGACGCGCACTTACTTTTGAGTTCATTTTTTTATTCTATTTTATATTCCGATACTGCCGGAAAATTTTTGATTATTTTTTAGCAAAGTAAAAATCCAGTTTATTTGTTGGTTTACTGTCTTTCTTCCTTTAGCTTTCAACCTATTTACCTGCAGCTTTACCTGCTTTTCTGCGTAATACTTCACCTTCAAACTTAACACCTTTTCCTTTGTATGGCTCGGGCTTGCGAAGGCTGCGAATTTTGGCTGCCACCTGTCCCAGCAATTGCTTATCCACGCTTGTTAATACTATTTTAGGATTTTTACCTTTTTCCTGGCCAGTAGTAACTGTCAATTCTTTTGGAATTTCCACAATAATATTATGAGAATATCCTAAAGAGAGATCAAGAAGGTTTCCCTGGTTAGAAGCTTTAAAACCAACTCCGACTAGTTCTAATGTTTTAGTATATCCTTCTGAAACACCAGTTACCATATTATTCACCAGTGAACGGTAAAGGCCGTGCATTGCCTTATGCCTTATCTGATCAGTTGGACGGGTAAATTCAATTTTATCGTCCTTAACTTCCACCTTTATATCAGGGTTAATCGCCTGTTTTAATTCGCCTTTTGGGCCTTTTACTGTGATTACGTTATCCGAACCCACGCTCACGTTTACCCCTTTTGTAATTGTAACAGGGTTTTTTCCAATTCTTGACATAGCCGGTTTATTTATTTTTATTTTTAATCAGGTAGCGTTCAGCCACGACTCAGGCTTAATTATCTTACCTATACTTTTATTTATTCTTTCCTGAATTTCTCAACACATATCTTATCGCAAAGAATAAAGCCAAAAAGACTAATATTACTTTTACAACAGAATTCATTCTTTATTAATAAACATTACACAAAATTTCTCCACCCACATTTTGAGCTTTCGCTTCTTTATCTGTCATTACACCTTTTGAGGTAGAAATTATTGAAATCCCTAAACCATTTTTTACTCTTTTAAAATCACCTGGTTTTGAATAGGTACGCAAGCCTGGACGGCTCACTCTTTCAAGGCTTTCAATAGCAGCTGCCCTGGTTTGAGGATCATACTTAAGTGCTATTTTAATAACACCCTGTTTTGAATCATCTTCAAATTTGTATTTTAAAATATAACCTTGTGTGTATAATATTTCTGTGATACGCTTTTTTAAATTGCTTGCAGGAATTTCAACTATTCGGTGGCTAGCCATTTGTGCGTTGCGGATTCTTGTTAAATAATCTGCGATAGGATCAGTAACCATTGTTTATTTTTCTTTTTATAATTGTTTATTTACAATGCGATATCCAGTGATACCTTCTTTATTGCGTTTTTGCTTTCAGCATTAGGCTTTTTTACCAGCTTGCTTTTTTTACTCCCGGAATTTTTCCTTCCAAAGCCATGTCGCGAAACATATTCCTTGAAAGCCCGAAATGCCTCATATAACCTCTCGGCCGGCCTGTTAGCTGGCACCTGTTTTTAAGGCGTACAGGAGATGCATTTTTTGGCAAGAGGTCTAACCCTCTGTAATCTCCGGCATCTTTTAATGCTTTTCTTTTTTCAGCATATTTCTCTACCGTTTTTTCACGCTTTCTTTGCCTTGCTTTAACAGACTCTTTAGCCATAATTTATCTTAATTAAAAGTTTTTATTTTTTTACGTTTTTAAATGGCATCCCAAGCTCTTTCAACAGCTCAAAAGCTTCTTCATTAGTTTTTGCTGTTGTAACGAAAGTGATATCAAGGCCTGTAATTTTATTTACTTTATCAATATCTATTTCTGGGAAAATGATTTGCTCAGTTACACCTAAAGTATAATTTCCGCGGCCATCAAAAGATTTATCATTGATTCCTTTAAAATCACGAACACGTGGCAGGGAAACTGAAACAAGCCTGTCTAGAAATTCAAACATAGTCACGCCGCGTAAAGTAACTTTAGCGCCGATTGGCATGTTTTTACGCAATTTGAAATTTGAAATGTCTTTCTTAGACATTGTTGCTACTGCTTTTTGGCCAGTGATGGTTGTCAATTCCTCAATAGAGATGTCTATTAATTTCTTATCAGCTACTGCACCATTAACGCCACGATTGATACAAACTTTTGAAAGTTTTGGCGCTTGCATTACTGTTTTGTAAGAAAATTTTTTCATCAATGCGGGCACAACCTCTTTCTTGTACTTTTCTGCCAGCCTTGGAGTATATTTATCTGTACTCATTATTTAATTACCTCCCCTGATTTTTTTGCTGTTCTGATTAATTTTCCGTTTTCCCTTGTTCTGCTAATTTTTGAATGAGCATGAGATTTTGAATCCCAAAGCATCACGTTTGATATAGCGATTGGCGCTTCTATTTTCATAATTCCACCTTTGGTATTTTGCGCAGAAGGCTTTGTATGTTTCGTAACGATATTTACGCCTTCTACTAACACGCGGCTCTTTTCAGTTATTACTTCCAACACTGTACGCGGCTTCTTAAGGTCTTTATCATTTCCGGTAATTACCACTACCGAATCGCCTTTTTTTATGTTGAACTTTGGTTTAAATCTTGTCTTCATTTTTGACAAATATTTGTCTTGATTAATTACTTATTAAATACCCTTTTTTTAAGGGGTGCAAAGA